>Ga0256405_10000151_pt1 | contig 224081 bp, 208 predicted proteins | sample RumenRJG_02DNA_FD_189096 | JGI IMG/M metagenome (GOLD analysis project Ga0256405, IMG submission 189096) | Bovine rumen microbial communities from Lethbridge, Alberta, Canada - RJG_02 | ecosystem: Host-associated > Mammals > Digestive system > Stomach > Rumen | place: Canada: Alberta...
GGGGCCATACCCGTTCCCATCCCGAACACGGAAGTCAAGCCCTCCTGCGCCGATGATACTGCCGAGAGGCGGGAAAGTAGGAGGCCGCCGGCTTTTTTTTATTTCCACGGGCATGTGCCCCCGCTTCCGCGGGGGCTTTCTTTTTCCCCGGCAGGCATTCTGCGCTTCCCTTCTGCGGGCGGCGGTTCCCCCGGCGGAGGGTCTTTTCCCCGGCCTTCTTCCGGCGTGTGGACTAGGCGGCCTTTCTGTGGTAGACTAAAAGTATGCTGATTAAGAATGAAATTCCTTTGCTGGAATATGACATGGAGAACGAGGCTCTTGTCGTTCCTACGCACGAAAACATGGATTTGAAACTTCCGCAGCGCTGCGTTTTTGCGTTCCTCGGTGATTTTGTGGAATCGTATGCGGCTGAACATCAGTGCCGGAAAGCTGCCGTTTTTGATTCTGTCGTCAAGCAATTTCCCGTTTATGTGACGGAGCACAACGGTGAGCAGCTGTGTTTCTGCGCTTCTCCGGTTGGTTCTTCTGCGGCCGTGCAGTTCCTTGACTGGCTTATCGGTTATGGTGTGAAGGAAGTAGTTGCCGTGGGCTGCTGCGGTACACTCGTCGGTTTCCCGGAAAATGTTTTCCTGCTGCCAACTCGTGCGCTACGGGACGAGGGAACTTCCTACCATTACATAGCTCCTTCCCGCTATGTGGATTTGAATGGTCTTGCCGTGAGTGCGCTGGCCACGACATTGCAGAAAAGAGAGGTGCCGTACACGGAGTGCATGACCTGGACGACGGACGGATTTTTTAGGGAAACGAAGGAAAAAGTTGCTGCCCGCAAAGAAGAAGGATGTTCTGTTGTTGAAATGGAATGTGCAGGTCTTGCAGCCTGTGCCCAGTTCAGAAAGGTGCTCTTTTCGGAACTGTTGTTCACGGCAGATACGCTTGCCAATGGCTACGATTCGCGCGGGTGGGGCAAACAGTCCTATGGAACCGCCTTTTCAATTGCCCTTGATGCCGTTGTAGCGATGTGCTAAGTTTTGAAATCCGTGTTCCGGCAGGTATATTTTTCTAGAAAAATGTACCTGCCTTCATTGACGGACAATGGGCTGCCCGGTATCAGTTCATTGCCTTTTTGATGGCTGCAAGCAGTTCTCCGTAGCTCTCGTACGCGGGAATGCCCGGGTTGTCTGCTTTGATCTGCTCCGTGCTCCTGAAAAGGAATCCGGCCTTGCTTGCTTTTATCATGGCAAGGTCGTTGTGGCTGTCACCGCTTGCAATCGTCGTGAATCCTGCCGACTGAAGTGCGCGGACTGTGGTCAGCTTTGACTGTTCGCAGCGCATTTTGAATCCCGTTATTTCGCCGCTGGGAGCAACTTCCAGCGTGTTGCAGAATATGGTGGGCCAGCCGAGTTTCTTCATGAGCGGGGCTGCAAACTGGGTAAAGGTGTCTGATATGATGATGACCTGTGTGATGCTCCGCAGCTCGTCAAGGAATTCCTTGGCGCCCGGCATCGGGTCTATACGCGCAATGGTGTCCTGTATTTCCTTCAGTCCCAGATTATGTTCCTTCAGGATGCCGAGCCGCCACTTCATCAGTTTGTCATAGTCCGGTTCGTCGCGGGTGGTGCGCTTGAGTTCGGGTATGCCGGATGCTTCGGCAAATGCAATCCAGATTTCGGGGACAAGTACGCCTTCCAGATCGAGACAGGTGATGTACATATCGTTTGACATAAAGCTTTCCTTTTGAGCCGGTTCGGGATACGTTTCGGCTCCTGAACCCGCTCCAGTTGTGTGTGACTGTGCCTGTCCGGGGAAAGAGAAGTCTTTTGCCCGCGGGCAGTTCCAGTGTGCAGGCACCAGCAGAATGTGTTTCAGCAGCTTTTCAGTGTCCTGCATTTTTATCATAGCATATTTTCGTATGTACTTCAATAAAGCTGCTTTTTCTGCTACAATAGGACATCTCGAAAAACTGAAGTTTTTCGATGTTCCCGATACTGTACAGTGTGTGCAGAAGCATGTGCCGGGGGGTATTTCATGGCAGACAAGAAGCATATAGACATTTTTGATTCCACGCTGCGCGATGGTGCACAGGGTGAGGGCATCAGTTTTTCCGTGCAGGACAAGATTCATATTGTAGAAGCGCTGGATGAACTTGGTGTTGCGTACATTGAGGCGGGGAACCCCGGCAGCAACCCGAAAGATATGGAATTCTTCCAGCGTACAAAGAAACTCCGCCTGGGAACATCGAAAATCGTTGCATTCGGTTCCACGCGCCGCAAGGATTCTTCCTGTGCAGAGGACGCGAACCTGCAGAGCCTGCTTTCTGCGGAGACAGAAGATGTATGCATCTTCGGGAAAACCTGGGACTTCCAGGTGACGGACATCCTGCATGCGTCCCTGGAAGAGAATCTTGAGATGATTGAGGATACCTGTGCATATCTGTGCAAGCACGGGCGCAACGTTATCTTTGATGCCGAGCATTTTTTCACCGGCTACCAGAAGAATCCTGCGTATGCCTTAAAAGCGCTGGAGGCTGCGGTAAAAGGCGGTGCTTCTGCGCTTGCACTTTGCGAAACCAAGGGCGGCTGTCTTATCGATGACTGCCGCAGGGCTGTGGAAACGGTCGTGGGGCAGTTTGGCAAGTCATGCACGGTTGGCATACATACGCATAATGATTCCGGGCTTGCAGTCGCCAATTCCCTTGTTGCCGTGGAAGCCGGCGCCACGCAGGTGCAGGGCGTGCTCCTTGGTTTTGGAGAGCGCACCGGCAATGCAAATCTTTCTACCATCATTGCAAACCTCCAGCTGAAGATGGGATACCGCTGCATCCCGGACGAAAAGCTGAACATACTGACACCTATCTGCCGCCGCGTGGCTGAAATCGCAAACATCCCGCTGGATTCCGGCATGCCCTACGTGGGTGGCAACGCCTTTGCGCACAAAGCCGGCATGCACATCGATGCTGTGCTGAAGAATCCTGCTGCCTACGAGCACATTACGCCGGAAGCAGTAGGCAACGAGCGTGTGTTCCTGATGAGCGAGGTTGCGGGCCGCAGCATGATTATCGAGAAAATCAAGAAATTTGATCCGTCTATCACCAAGACAAGTCCTGTGGTTGCAGAAATTGTGAAGAAGGTAAAGGATCTGGAGCATGCCGGCTATCAGTTTGAAGGCGCGGACGGCAGTTTTGAGCTGCTGGTACGCAAGGCAATCGGCAAGTACCAGCCCTTCTTCAAGCTGCACTACTACAAGACCAGCGGCGAAATTCCTTTAGTGGAAGAAAACCTCTATTCATTTGCCCAGCTCAAAATTGATGTGGACGGGCATTACGAAGTTGCCGCCGGCGAAGGCAATGGTCCGGTCAATGCGCTGAATAACGCCCTGACGATTGCGCTTGCCCATTTCTATCCGTCAGTTACGCAGATACAGCTGACTGACTACAAGGTTCGTGTGCTTGACGGCAGGGATGGCACGGCATCCCGTGTCCGCGTCCTTATCGAAAGCACCGACGGAACTGACTGCTGGACAACAATGGGCGTCTCCTGCGACGTTGTGGAAGCATCGTGGCTGGCGCTCGTGGATTCCATCGAATACAAACTTATAAAAGATATTGAGCGCAAGTACCAGAAGCTGATATAAGCGCCTGCTGTGCTGTATTCCGTTCCTGCTGCTTTTGCAGGAGCGGAATGCACTGTTCTTCAGTGGTGGGAAGAACAAAAACGTATTAAAAAAACTGGACGCCCTGGATTTTCCAGTGTAGAATGAAAGCTGCTGGAAAATCTTATTTTTGAAAACAGGCTTGGCATCTCAAAAGATGGTGTAAAGCGTTTATAAAAGCATGGTTTGGCTGAATGAAAAACAAAAAAGAAATCATTGAACAGCAGCATGATTTTATCAGTGAAATGAAAGCTGCTGCAGTACGTTTCACCGATAGCATTGACAAATCAGAGATTGAGACAATCCTGCTTTCGGGCAGTGTTGCGCGCGGGGATTTTTTCCCCAGAAAAGATGCCGGTGGAGAATATGTCGGTATGGTAGACCTGATTGTCATGAGGCGGCAGGGCAGCAGCCTGAGCGCCGAAGTTCTTTTTGGTCCGAATCAGGATCCTGCTATTCCCTATCATTGTGTAAAAATCGGGAATGTCTGGTTTGCAATCTGGTTCACAGATTTTATCCGCGCAGAAGACTTTGTGCATTTTGATGAAGCAAGAAAATTTTCTGTGCTTGAAGCGCTGCCGCTTTATGACAAACATGCATGCTATGAGGCAGAGCTTATAAAAATCAATAAAATCAAAAACGAAGAATGCCGGCAGGAACTCCGGAATAAAACTGCGTACATTCACTATCTGATTTCAGATTACAAAACGGACAGGTGGCGGCGCCGGGGTGCATTTCTTCAGCTGCACGAAAACCTGAATACTGCAATCAGGATGGCGGTCTGCTGTTTGTATTACAAAAATAATTCTTATGCACCTGCCGAAGACCGTCAGCTGTACTATTCACTGACACTTCCGCTGCTGCCGGAAAACTACGATGCCCTTATCAGCGAACTGAAAAATCAGGATACTGCCAGTGAAGCTGATTATCAGCGGCGCGAGGCATTGTTCAGGAACTGCCTGCTTGACTTTATAGCGGAGCAGGACTGACGGGCTTCTTCAGAACGGAGAACGTGTGAAATGACCAGAATATCAAACGAAGCAGCAAGAAATTTCCTGGTGAATTACCAGAACCTGAACGGCTGCGGAAATCTTTGCGGCCGTGATGGTGTGGCAGCCTACATGCAGAAGGTCCGCTGCATTCAGTTTGATCCGCTTGATGTTGTGGGGCGGAATCCTGATCTGGTGCTGCAGTCGCGTGTGGAAAATTACCGGCCGGAGATGCTGGCAGATTTGCTTTACAAAGAACGCACGCTGATTGATGCTGCTGACAAAATGATTTCCATTATCCCGCTGGAAGATTATCCCGGCATGAAGCGGATCCGGAAGGCAACGGTAGCGCAGTTGAAAGATATTCTTGCCAGAAGAAAATCCCTTGCAGCTCTGGACCTGCGTGATGAAATAAAAGCGTATATCCGCACAAACGGCCCGCAGGCGGCAAACAAAATGAATATTGGCAGCGTTGTTGATTCGGGGCGGTGGGGCCACAAAAAACTTTCCAGTGCGGCGCTCGATTACCTCTATCACAGCGGTGAGCTTGGAATCAGCACAAAGTTGAAAACCCGCAAGGTCTATGATTTAAGCGAAAATCTTTTTCCGAAAGAAATCCTGAAATCCAGAGATCCGTTCAAAAATAAACACGATTTTCTTGCGTGGTACATCAAGCGCAGAATTGGTGCCGTCGGTCTGGTGTGGAATAAAAATGGCGGCACCTGGCTTGGCCTGTATATCGGCGAGCAGAAGCTTCGTGCAGAAATTATTTCTGAGCTGGTAGATGCTGGTGAACTGCTTGCATATCAGGTTGAAGGTTCAAAAGAAATTTTTTATGGCAGGAAAGAAGATGCTGCCCTTATGGGAATGCCGGCCGGGAACAATGTTGCGCAGTTTATTGCTCCGCTTGATAATCTCATCTGGGACCGCGGCATGATAGAAGAACTCTTTGCTTTTAAGTACTCCTGGGAAGTATATACTCCGGCTGCAAAACGCAGGTATGGCTATTATGTCCTTCCGGTGCTGTATAAAAATCAGTTTGTTGCACGCTTTGAACCAGAACCCTGCAGGGGAAAAACTCCGCTCAGAATAAAAAACTGGTGGTGGGAACCTGACGTAATCGTTACCGATGAAATGACTGATGCCATAAAAAATGCGTTCCTTCGGTTCTGCCGCTATCTGGACGTGGAACTCTCAGAAGATGTGTTTAAAATTTTTGTATAACAGAAGGAGAAAAGGTGTATGTCAGAAACGGTATTGGAAACAAAACGGCTTGTGCTAAGAAATTACACGATGGATGATTTTGCCGCACTCTACGAAATCATGTCAGATGCAGAAACGATGCAGCATTACCCTGCACCCTTCGATGCAGACCGCACGCGGAACTGGATTTCCTGGAATCTTGATAATTATAAAAAATATGGATTCGGGCTTTGGGCTGTCGTGCTTAAGGAAACAGGGGAGTTTATTGGCGACTGCGGGCTTACCATGCAGAATATCGATGGTGAAATGCTGCCGGAAATCGGCTACCACATCAACAAAAAATACTGGCGCCGCGGATTTGCAAAAGAGGCGGCCCGTGCCGTACGTGACTGGACGTTTACAAACACAAAGTATGACAAGCTGTATTCGTATATGAAATATACGAATGTCGGATCGTATTCCACTGCGCTTGCAAACGGGATGCGGAAGGTAAAAGAGTACCCGGATCCAAAGAATGAAATTTCGTATGCCTATGCCATTACCCGTGCGGAATGGGAAAAGCTGATGCGCTGTGCAAAGGATTATGTCAAGGATAATGAACAGGTGTGGGATACGAAAGCTGCAAACAACGAGCAGTGGTCTGCCCCGGTATCTGCAGAAGTGATTGCTCAGGCCAGAAACGGCACGTGGTCCATAGTGCTGACACCCAAAAAGCCTGTGCCAAGAAATTGGTTTCCGGAAGATTTGTCGGGGAAGCAGGTGCTTTGTCTTGCTGGCGGAGGCGGCCAGCAGGGGCCTGTTCTGGCGGCAGCGGGCGCAAGTGTCACCGTTTTTGACAACAGCAGCGGGCAGCTGGAAAAAGACCGTTTTGTTGCAAATCGCGACGGCCTTGCAATCAGAACGGTGCAGGGAAACATGCAGGATTTGTCGGTGTTTGCTGACGAATCCTTCGACCTGATTGTTCATCCCTGGTCCAATAATTATGTCGATTCTGTTCTGCCTGTCTGGAAGGAGTGTGCACGGATTCTGAAAAACGGCGGCATACTGCTGGCTGGCTTTGGCAGTCCGCTTGAGTATATTTTTGATTTGGAAAAATTTGAACGGGGCGAGCTTGAACTGAAACATTCCATTCCCTATGCGGACATAGAGCATCTTGATGAGCCAAAAGTTCGGGAAGTGACTGCTGCTGACGGTTACTGCTGGGGGCATTCGCTCGAAGATCAGATTCAGGGGCAGATAGCCGCCGGTTTTGTGATCAGCGGCTTTTATGAGGATGCCGGTGCTTCTCTGTTCAATAACTATATCAACACATCGATGGCAACAAAAGCGGTGAAGTGCCGATGCCCTGCAGCGCCTGGGCTGACTCCCGGAGGAACGTGCTGATGGTAAGCATTAGAAAAGCGGTAAAAGCGGATTTGGAAACTCTGGAAACTTTGTACAATGAACTGGAACAGGATGCTGTTTTGTATCAGCCGGAGCATTTTGTTCTCAGCCCTGCGGGTTCCCGGACACGGCAGCTGGAAGCCTGTCTGGACAGCCGGACGCAGGTGCTGCTCGTAGCAGAGGACGATGGCATTGTCATCGGCTTTGCCCATGTACTGCTTCAGACGGCAAAGGCAATTCCCTGCCTGAAAGCGCAGTCAAATGTGTATCTCCAGGATTTGCTTGTTACTGCAGGCTGCCGGAACCGTGGCATCGGGACAATGCTGCTGGACGCCGCTAAGCAGTTCGGCAGGGAAAACGGCGTATCGTTTTTCAGGACGCAGGTTTTCCCGATGAACACGGATGGCATGCGCTTTTATGCACGGAACGGATTTACGCAGAAAATGATTACCATTGAGTGCCCGCTGTAAGGGGCCTGCGCATTAATTCTTTACTTTCTATTGCCGGGTATGCTAAAATACATACGTGTACCGGCAATGAATTGTGTGCATGGGAGGCTGCATGAACTTTACGCATTTTTCCGGCGCGTTCGGCTTGTTTGAAGGCTCAAGGCTGATTGAAAACGGATGCGCAGGTTTTGCCGATAAAAATTTTTGCGTAAAGAATAATCCGGCTTTTTCCTACGGAACTGCTTCGGGAACAAAGGGCTTTACGGCGGTTGCAGTTTTGCGGCTTGTTGCAGAAAATCAGCTCAGCCTTGACGACTGCGTAAAACGCATTCTGCTGCACAGCAATGAGGCTGCCCGGAAGTACGGCCAGCTCGAATGGCTTTCTGATTCCGTAACGGTGCGTTCGCTTTTAAACCATAGTTCCGGGGTGCCGGATTATTTTGATGAGGAGCTTTTTGATGATTTTGAAGCTTCTTTGTGCGGCAATGCAAACTATCACTATGATACGCCGGAGTCTTTTTTTCCGCTTACCGAAGCTGTCTGGAAAAAACACAAAATACCTTATGCGTCGGCGGGACGCTTCAAGTATTCCAACGGCGGCTTTGTAATCCTTGCGGCTGTTGTGGAGGCTGTTTCCGGAATGTCTTTCCCCGATTTTGTTGCTCAAAAAGTTTTTGCTGACTTTGGGATGAACGGAAGCTGCTTTTCCCGCTTTGATGAAATGCCGCCTGCCGGTATTGTCCGGGCAACCGGATATCAGAAAAACGGCCGCAGCAATGTGTATGCTGTTCCTATTATCGGCGGCGGGGACGGCGGCGCCTTTACATGCGTTTCGGATATGGCTGTGTTCTGGAACAGGCTTGATCCGGAACTGCATCCGGGAACAGCCTTTGCTTCCTGTATTGCGGAAGCCTGGACGCCCCGGATGGACGGGGACGACGGGCTGTACGGACTAGGCTTTTGGATGCGCCGCGAAAACCCTCGGATTGTATTTCTGGAAGGCTTTGACCCCGGCGTCCAGTTTTTCAGTTTTTACAACCGGGATACAAAGCGTTCCCTCACAATCTGCCTGAATGACGAGCAGGTAAACTGCGGTGAAGTTTTTAAAAGCTATTATCCTATGCTGGCAGAAAACTCGAAGAGCTGCGATTCTTGAAATTCCTGAACCGGGAGGAGCGAAGAAAATGATAGAAGCTGTTGTGTTTGATATGTTTGAGACGCTGGTTACGCTGTTTGAAGGACGGACCTGTTTCAGCGAAGATATTGCGGCGGATATCGGCGTTGACCCGGAGCTGTTCAGAAAAGAATGGCATACAACAGAAGAAGACCGCAGTACCGGAAAATGTTCCATAGAGGAAGGACTTGCGCTGGTGCTGAATCGGCTTGGCCTGTATTCAGAGGAAACTGTTGCAATGATAAGCTCCAGGCGCCGCCAGGCTCTTGAGGATAGTTTTTCTGCAATTCCAAATGAATCGCTCTGCCTGCTGCAGGAGCTGAAGAAACGGGGAAAAAAGACAGGCCTTATCACCAATACATTTTCTGATGAACGGGACTGTATAAAAGCGAGCCCGCTCTTCCCGTATTTTGATGCCGCGCTGATTTCCTATGAGCAGGGGCTGTGCAAACCTTCGCCTGTACTGTACCAGCGGATGCTGGAACTGCTTGCTGTAAAGCCGGAATCATGCCTCTATGTGGGGGACGGCGGTTCGCGGGAACTTTTTGCCGCACGGGATGCCGGAATGCATGCGGTTCAATGTACGTGGTTCCATGACCGGGCATTCGAACCGCATATTCCCTGTCCGCTTCTTGCTGAATTCGAACATGCCGGGCACCAGCTTGATATCCTTAAACTGGTGGATGGAAAGTGAGCCGCGTTTGCCGTGCTTTGCATTGTGGAGGACGGCTGCTATCTTGGCAAATGGAGTGAACGGATGGAGAAGTACCTGCTGTCTGTAACAGCTGCAATGAAACGACTGTCTGCCCTTATACTGCTTTTGTGCCCGATGTTCCTTTATGCACATGGCGTTACGCTGTACGACCATGCGCAGATAAAAGAACTGTCATCGTTCTGCATCATGGGAGTGATTGAGTTGCGGACAGAAAAAGATGTTTCGGCTGCTCCGGCGTACTGTACGCTGAATCACGAGGGCGGCATGAAAGTCGCTGTCCTGGAAATCATGAAGGCTGATGTGTATGAAGGCCGGCACGGGCTTTGGCTTTATGTGATTCTGACGTCGCCCCTGTGGGCGGATAACGGCGAGTGGATTGAAAAATCCCGGAAGTTCCTGATTTTTCTTCCTGATGACATGCCTGTCTACAATTTTGAAGCATGACTCATGAGCACAAAAAATTTGCCGGAATAGCGGCTGTCATAACAGGGTGCAGGATTGTGTGCAGTAAATGCCCTGATAAGCGCGCATATGCTTTTCCGGGCGTCTGTTCCAGAAAAAAATTTGCTTTTTCTGCGGTCTGTGCATTGCATAAGTTTTGTTGATGTGCTATACTTAGAGCACTTTCCGGTTAAGGAAGGTTTTTCGGGTAATAGCGCAGTTGGTTAGCGTGCATGTCTGGGGGGCATGAGGTCCCGGGTTCGAATCTCGGTTACCCGACACAGAGGCTCCATGGGGCAGGTGCTTGCAGCACTTTGTTCCGTGGAGCTTTTTTTATGGAAACCTCGAAAAACTTCAGTTTTTCGAGGTAACTCTGAAAAGGTCAATTTTAAGTCGCGATATTATAGCGGCTTAAAATTGACAGGCCCTCTAAAAAATCACCGAAGGGAGTTTTTAGAGGTGCCCTTTATGCCTGCGGGACTGGCCGCTTCCGCCGTCTGCAAGTCCCCGCTGCCAGCAGGCCTTGCCGCAGCTTTCTCTTCTGCCAGTAGACCTCAGGTCGGCGAGTTTAAAATCGCTCAAATAGCGCGATTTTAAACATCGCATTCTAGTGTAGCCTGTTCTGAAACTGAAGTTTCCGAACAGGTTTAGTCTTTTGAAACTGCTTCCTCCCACTAGAAAACTCTGGCAAAAACCGCTATACTAGTGCACATCGCATTTCAAGGTAACCTGTTCGGAAACTTAAATTTCCAAACAGATTTACTATCACCGGGCGCTGCGGACTGCATTCCCGCCGCCCTTCATAAGAGGTTTGCACATGAAGGCTATCGAACTGGAAAAGGCGTATAATCCGAAGGATTTCGAGGACAGGATATATAAAGGCTGGGTTGAGCACGGCTGCTTCAAACCGGCATCAGACGAAAAGTCCCCGCTGCACGGTAACTACCTGAAGGGCGGCGTGCGCGGCAAGTACACCGTCGTTATTCCTCCGCCGAACGTGACTGGTATCCTGCATGTGGGACACGGCCTGAACAATGTGCTGCAGGATATTGTGGTGCGCTACCACCGCATGAACGGCGAAGATACGCTCTGGCTTACGGGAACCGACCACGCGGGCATTGCCACGCAGAACGTGGTGGAGCGCGCCCTTAAAAAGGAAGGAAAGCGCCGCAGTGACCTTGGACGGGAAAAATTCCTTGAGCGCACGTGGGAAGTGACCCACGACCACCACGATACCATCGTGCAGCAGCAGAAGAAGCTGGGCAACAGCGTTGACTGGGACCGCGAGCGCTTTACGCTTGACGAGGGCTTTTCCAAGGCTGTCCGCGATGTTTTTGTTACCCTTTACGAGCGCGGCCTTGTTTACCGCGGGCATTACCTGGTGAACTGGTGCCCCCGCTGCGGCACTGCGCTTGCCGATGACGAAGTTGACCACACAGACACCGACGGTGCCATGTATCATATCTGGTATGAATTTGCGGACGGCCCCGCACCGGACGGTTCCACGCGCATAGAGATTGCGACCACCCGCCCGGAGACGCTGCTGGGCGATACCGCCGTTGCCGTAAACCCCGACGACGAACGCTACAAGGCAATCGTCGGCAAAAAGCTGAAGCTGCCGCTTACCGACCGCACTATTCCGCTCATTGCGGACTCTTACGTGGACAAGGAATTCGGTACCGGTATGGTCAAGATTACCCCGGCCCACGACCCCAACGACTGGGAAGTCGGCAAGCGCAACAATCTGGAAGTCATCAACCTGCTGAACCCGGACGGCACGCTCAACGAAAACTGCCCGGAAAAATACCGCGGCATGAGCTGCCAGCAGGCACGTAAGCTTATTATAGAAGATTTGAAGGAGCTGGGACTCTTCAAGGGCGAGGAAAAAATAAAGCATTCCGTGGGTCACTGCTACCGCTGCAACACAGTGGTGGAGCCGTACCTGAGCGACCAGTGGTTCGTCAGGATGAAGCCGCTTGCAGAAAAGGCGCTCGCTTCCTGGAAGGCTGGTGAATTTGTCTTCTACCCGCGCAAATGGGAAAACACCTTCCTGCACTGGATGGAGAATATCCGCGACTGGTGCATCAGCCGCCAGCTGTGGTGGGGGCACCGCATCCCCGTGTGGTACTGCCAGGACTGCGGCGAAGTCATTGTTGCGCGCGAAGATCCGACTGCCTGCCCCAAGTGCGGCTCAAAGAACCTGCAGCAGGATCCCGACGTGATGGATACGTGGTTCAGCTCATGGCTGTGGCCGTTCGGCACGATGGGCTGGCCGCAGGACAGCGCTGACCTTGCCGCTTTCTATCCTACCACGGCGCTTGTGACCGCCTACGATATTATTTTCTTCTGGGTAAGCCGCATGATTATGGCTGGTCTGGAATTCACCGGAAAGGCGCCTTTCCACGACATCTACATCCACGGTCTGGTGCGCGACAAGCAGGGCCGCAAGATGTCCAAGTCTCTGGGCAACGGTATTGACCCGCTGGAAATCATCGACCTGTATGGCGCGGATGCCCTTAAATTCACGCTGGGCTACATGTGCGCGCAGGGGCAGGATGTGCTCATCGACAAGGACAGCTTTAAGCTGGGAAGCCGCTTCTGCAACAAGGTCTGGAATGCCAGCCGCTACATACTGGGCAACCTGGAAGGCCGCACGCTCATCCCTGTGACGGACGGCGACCTGACGGAGCTTGACCGCTGGATCTACAGCCGCCTTGACGCTGCCGTGCGCAATGCCCGCTCTGCATACGAGGGCTACCGCTACAACGACGGTGCCTCTGCGCTCTATGAATATTTCTGGAACGATTTCTGCGACTGGTATGTGGAGGCAACCAAGCTGTCCTTCCGCGGCGGCGACGAGCACGAAAAAGACCGTGCTGTTTCCGTGCTGCTGAACGTGCTTGAGGAAAGCCTGCGCCTGCTGCATCCGTACATTCCTTTTGTGACGGAGGAAATCTACGGCAAGCTGCCGCTCGCGGAGCTTTTTGCAAACCGCGCCGCGGCGGGTGCCCAGAAGCTGCTGCCCTGCGGCGGCGATGCCGGCGTGATGCTTGTTGATGCCCCGTATCCGGCCGGAAACGATGCGCGCTGCGACAGTGCTGTTACCGTGCGCTTTGAGGTGCTCAAGGAACTTATCCGCAGCATCCGCGGGCTCCGTGTGGAATGCGGCCTTGACCCCGCAGCCAAGCTGCACATCGCCATTCTGGTGAGCGCAGGTTCCGCTGCCGAGGTTATCCGCGAAAAGGTTCCCATGGTGCAGCTGCTTGCCGGTGTGGATGCCGTTGATTTTGTTACGGAAAAGCCCGCCCGCTCCATCGGCACGGTGGGTGAGGGCTTCGAGGCATTCCTGCTTGTGGACGAGAGCATCAACACGGAGCAGCTTGTGGCCCGCTTTACCAAGGCGATTGCCGCGGAGGAAGCTGCCGCAAAGAAGAGCGAGGCCAAGCTGAGCGGCAAGTTCGCAGAGCATGCCCCGGCAGAACTTGTGCAGGCAGAAAAGGAACATCTTGAATCCAGCCGCCGCCGCATTGAAAAGCTCCAGTCCTACGTGAAGAGCCTGTAATGGACCTGTTCGGAAACTGAAGCTTCCGCCCAGGTTTAATGCGGTGCGGGGCGCGTGAAAAAAAGTCCTTCCGGGCTTTTGAAACCGCCCCGCCGGTTCGATAATATAAGGGGCACTGTTTTGCAACCGGCTCAGGAGAATGCGAATGGGTAAAAACTTCACGATGGCCACAGAAAAGCCGTCTCAGATGGATAAAGAGCACATGCTGCAGCTCAAGGGAATTTTCCTTGCGCCGTACATGCAGCTGGCAACTGCGCTTATCGGCAAGGCACGCTTTGCGGGCGGCAATATGTTCCGTCATCAGATAGATACCATGGGCATCCTCATCGACTATGGCTACATTGACCGCATCCTGCTGAAGGCAAGCTGCGTGCACGACGTGCTGGAAGACATCCCCGGCTATGACCCGGAACTGATACGCAATGCGGACGAGGACGGCGAGGAAGTGCTTGCCCTGGTGCGTGAGGTTACCAAGCGTCCGGGGCAGCTTAAGCCCGATTACCTGCGCAGCATTATTGAAAGCGGCAGCCACAAGGCAAAAGTGCTCAAGTGTGCCGACCGCATCAGCAACATGATAAGCCTTGGTTTTGTCACCAGCTCTGAGTTTATTGAGCGCTACTGTGACGAGACCGAGTATTTCATTTTCCCCATTGCGCTGGAAGTGGACTACAATATGTACCAGGAACTCATCAAGCTGGTCATGTCCCGCCGCCAGTACCTTGAAGAATCAAAATACTTTGAACGCATGAAGTCTGAAGACTGAACTTCATGCATGTCATCACATTTTCAGACTATCTGAAGCAGACCTTCGGTACGAAGGTCTATAAGCTTTCTCTTTCCAGCGGCTGCACCTGTCCGGTACGCGACGGCACGCTCGGTACGGGCGGCTGTTCCTTCTGCTCGGCGGGTGGCTCCGGCGACTTTGCAGAGCCGTTCCGCCCGGTGCGCGAGCAGATTGCGGCGGCAAAACGGCGCGTCGATGCGAAATTCCCGCATGCAATTCCCCCGGAACAGCGCAGGTACATTGCGTACTTTCAGTCCTTTACAAACACTTACGGCAGCCCGGAACGCCTGCGCCCGATGTTTGAGGAGGCCGCCGACTGCCCTGAAATCGTTGCGCTTTCCATAGGCACGCGCCCGGACTGTCTGCCGCCGGCCATCGTGGAAATGCTGGCCGCCCTTAACCGCCGCAAGCCGGTATGGGTGGAGCTGGGGCTGCAGACCGTGCATGAACGTACCGCTCTTGCTTTCGGCAGGGGCTATGCGCTCCCTGTTTTCGAGGACGCCTACCGCCGCCTGAAGGAAGCCGGGCTCCTTGTCGTGGTGCACGTGATTCTGGGGCTGCCCGGCGAATCGCGGGAGGACATGCTTGCCACCGTGCGCTACCTTGCCCGGCTGCAGCCTGTGCTTGACGGCATAAAGCTGCAGCTGCTGCATGTGCTGGAGGGCACTGCGCTGGGGGAGCAGTACCGCCGCGAGCCTTTCCCGCTGCCCGATATGGAGGAATACTGCCGCCTTGTGGCTGACTGCATTGCCCTGCTGCCGCCGCAGACGGTGGTGCACCGCATGACCGGCGACGCCCCCAAAAAGCTGCTCATCGCCCCGCAATGGAGCGCCGACAAGAAGCGCGTGCTTAATACACTGAAAAAAATGCTTAAAACTGACAGACTGAGCTTCCCTCCGGATTTCTTTTTAGTTCGTACAAGCGAAAAAAGAGCAAAAAGGCTGAATTCGGGGCAATCTTATTGAATATTTTCATTGAATGCGTTAAATTAATACTGTAGATTCAATTCTTTTAGGAGATATGACATGGCAGTAAAGGTTGCTATTAACGGTTTCGGCCGTATTGGTCGTCTGGCATTCCGCCAGATGTTTGACGCTGAGGGTTATGAAGTTGTCGCTATCAACGACCTGACAAGCCCGAAGATGCTCGCTCATCTTCTGAAATATGACACCGCACAGGGTGGTTATATGGGTCGCATCGGCGAAGGCAAGCACACTGTTTCCTACAAGGACGCTGTTCTTGAGGAAGACGGCAAGACCGTAAAAGTTCCGGGCTCAATCACTGTTGACGGAAAAGAAATCACCATCTATGCAAAGCCGAAGGCTGAAGAGCTGCCGTGGGGCGAGCTCAAGGTGGACGTAGTGCTCGAGTGCACCGGTTTCTACACCTCAAAGGCAAAGGCTGAGGCTCACATCAAGGCTGGCGCACGCAAAGTTGTTATCTCTGCACCGGCTGGCAACGACCTGCCCACAATCGTTTACAACGTAAACCACAAGACCCTGACCAAGAACGACAACGTCATCTCTGCAGCTTCTTGCACCACCAACTGTCTGGCTCCGATGGCAAAGGCTCTGAACGATGCATTCCCGATCCAGAGCGGCATCATGAGCACCATCCACGCTTACACCGGCGACCAGATGATCCTCGACGGCCCGCAGCGCAAGGGTGACCTTCGCCGCTCACGCGCTGGTGCACAGAACATCGTTCCGAACAGCACTGGTGCTGCAAAGGCTATCGGTCTGGTTATCCCCGAATTGAACGGTAAGCTCATCGGTTCTGCACAGCGCGTTCCGGTTCCCACCGGTTCAACAACCATCCTGACCGCTGTTGTGAAGGGCAGCGACGTGACCAAGGAAGCTGTCAACGCAGCCATGAAGAAGGCTTCTGATCCGGAGACTTTCGGCTACAACGAGGACGAGATTGTTTCTTCCGACGTTATCGGTATGCGCTTCGGCTCACTCTTCGACGCCACCCAGACCATGGTGAACAAGGTTGCCGACGGCCTTTTCGAGGTGCAGGTTGTCTCTTGGTACGACAATGAGAACTCATACACCTCTCAGATGGTTCGTACCATTAAGTACTTCAGCGAGAACTGCTAAATGCTGTTGCGGGTTTCCGCCCAGCGGAAACCCGATAGCTGGCGTAAGCCAGCGACATGAGTCCCCGTGGATAATATGCTCCACGGGGATTTTTTTGTCTCCGTCTCCTCTATGAAAAAACGCGCATCCCTGCTATACTTTTGCTATGTCTGAATCCAGTCCCAAAAAAAAGAATCCGTTCGTGCGTTTTGTCAGAACCCTGCTGCTTATCATCCTGGTGCCGGTGCTGCTGCTTGCCGGCTGGATTTCCTATGCTGCGTTTGACCGCGTTCTGCCGGCTGCCGTTATTCCCGCCGGCTACAGTGCGCTTGTGCATACTGATTCCGTGTACGGGGCGCTTGATCCCGTGCTTGATATAGAGGCTGCCGATGCGCTGCTGGCCGACCCTTCGCTGGTGGATGTCCGCCCTGTTTTCCATGCGCTCCGCGCATCGCCGCTGCGGGGCAATCGCTTTGTGCGCTATGCTGCCGCGCGCCGGGCCGACATGCCGGTGTATTCGTTCGGGGACAGCGGCATGGATTTCCTTGCAGTCCTTGACCTGAGGGAGCTGTCCGCGCTGACCCGGCTTACCGCCGTCAGCAGGGCCTGTACGCTCCTTGCCGACCGTGTGCCGGGACTGGAATACCGGGCGGGCGGGGAAGGACTGGGCCTGTCTTGTTTTGCCTACCATATTCCCGATGAGAAAAAGGGTACGGAGACCGTTCTGTATGCAAAGGCGTACCGGAACCTTGTGGTTCTTGCACTTAATCCGGAGCTGCTGGAGCTGGCCTTTTCCGAAGATTATACTGAAGCCTACTCGGAGGAGGAGCGCGCTGCCTTTGCCGCCCCCTGCGGAAAGCAGTTCCGCGTGTCGGTGGATGCCCGCAGTTTTGCTGTCCGTGCGGCGGGGGACAATGCTGCTGCGAACGAGCTTGTGCGGCTGCTTTCCGGCGGTGCAGAAACTTCCGTGCTGCTGGGAATCAGCGGCACCGATGTGGAAGTGCAGGCTGCGCTGCCCGTGGACGCAGAGCAGCTGCAGAATTCCCCGCTGCGGGGGCTGCTGTCGCGTCCTTCCTCCCTGCCGACGCTGCTTTCGCACCTGGGCGGCAGCGTTCAGTACTACACGCTGCTGAATGCCGGCAGCCTGCAGGAGCTGAAGGACGCCGTATTCCCGCTCCTGCAGGGCACGCACGATGTCGAGGCGCTCTGGGAGGAAGGGGAGCATTACAGCCGCAAGCTCTTTTCCCGCTCAATTGAGGAACTGCTTTTCTCCTGGACGGGCCGGGAATTTGCGGTGCTGGGCATGGAAGGCAGCAGCGACCCTGTCATCGTGCTGCAAATTCAGGATGAAGAGAAACGGCAGGAAGCCTTCCGCCGCCTCAGCTCGTCCATCCTGATCCGTAACAATACCAGCCTGATGATAGACGGCGTGCGCATTCCGCGCCTTGAACTGCCGCTCTTTTTCCGCAGCCTGCTCAGGCTTTTTAAGCTGGAGCTTCCGCGCCCGTACTACATGGTGCAGGGCGGCTGCATGTATTTTTCCGCTTCGCCGCAGAACCTTTCTACGCTGCATCTGGAATTCAAGGAGCAGGAGCTGCTCGTTTCGTCCGGCCTGTGGCAGAAAGTGTCCGGGGATGAAGAAGAAGCTTCGTCCGTCAGCCTTTATTACAACCTGGAACGGAGCATTCCCTTCTTCCTGCAGGGGGAAGGGCTGCTGACCCGCCTGCTCCGCCTGTACAACATAGGGCGCTGCGACATCAGGCTGGGGGAAGATTCTGTCGGCTGCAGCCTTCGTGCCTGTGTTGCCGAAGTGCACGACCGCAGGCTTATCCCCGGATTCCCCTTTGCGCTTGAGGGGGAAAGCGACTGGGAGCTGCACGCGGAATTTCCCGCCGGTGACGGGCGCATTCCCGCTGTGTTTTTCCGGGAAGACAGCGGCTCGGTAAAGTCGCTGGAGCTGGCATCCCTGCGGCAGTACCGCCTGCCCGGTTCCGCGCCCTGTACGATATGTGCTGCCGGCGGGGAATGTGCCGGCGGCGGTGTGCTGTGGATGGTGACGGACAGCGGGGCGGTTTACCTGCTGGACAGGGAACTTTCCTGCGTTCGGGGCTTTCCGGTACAGGCTCCGGCTGCACCTGCTGCTCCCGCCGCTGCACTCGGCACCTCGCTGCTTGTGCCGCAGCCGGGCGGGGAAGTCCTCATCGTGCGCGATGACGCCAGCACCTATACGGCGTACACCGGCAGTTCTTCTGCCAGTTTTAAGTCGGCTCCTGCTGTCCTTGCGGGGACGGCGGCGCTGTATGCCCGCAGCGGCGGCAGCGGCGTCATCTATCTGTTCAGGGACGGTGCGTTCGTGAATCCGCGCAAGCCGCTCAAGATTAGCGGCCCCGGTTCCGGTTCTCCCTGCCTGATGGAAAAAGACGGCAGCCTGTACACTGCGTTTGTGACGCAGAGCGGTAAATTCCATTTGTTCCGCGACGGCACTGCCTGCGACGGTTTCCCGCTCAAGCTGCCGGGCGTGTTCTACCGGAATGCTGCTGCTGCAGACGGCTGTTTCTTTGTGCTGTCTGACAATGCGCGGCTGTACCGCATCACTACGGACGGTGCCTTTGCGGCGATGGACGTGCCCGGAACGATGTCCGCACGCAACGGGGTGCTCAGCGCCGTTGGCTCCCGCATCTGCGTAAGCACGGACGACAATGCGCTGTATGCCTTCAGCCCCGCGCTGGAACTGCTGCCCGGCTATCCGCTTTCCGGCAGGGGCGTCCCTGTCTATACCGACGTCAACGGTGACGGCATGGATGACTGCCTGCTTCTTTCCGCAGACCGCAAGCTGTACGCGTGGACGGTGCCGCAATAAAAGCGGTGCTGCCGGGGATTCAGTTTTTTCCCGCCAGCCTGCCGAATGTTTCCGTGGCGTCGTGGTTCAGCACGAGCGAAAACTGCCGCCGTGCTCCGCTGGCGCTGCAAAATGAAGCTTCCACCGTGCGCGGGATTTCCGGAAAGAGGAATGCCGGCCGGCGCGGTCTGGGGCGGCTGAACTGCAGGTTCTGCAGCTTAGTGAAGCTTACCAGCTGCTCTTCCTGCCGTCCTGTTCCCTGCGTAAAGAACGACATGTAGGATTCCTGTTCGGCGGCATAAAAGTATGTTCCGCCCTCGCAGAACACAAGCAGCCCCCACTGGGGGGAAGTGCCGCCGCCGGTAAAACCCATGTCCGTGCGGGTTGCCGCATCTGCGCGGCATTCTGCAAGTTCCATTGCGCACGGCTTGTCGTGCACTTTTGCTTCAAATTCGCGGAAAAACTTTTCCTGCTCCTGCTGCGCCTTTGCAGCATCTTCTGTGAACAATCCCATGCATCCATTATACCTGCACGGGCGCTGCGTGTATATATGAGACCTGTTCGGAAACTACGTTTCTGCTCAGGCCGGCGAGTTTAAAATCGCTCAAATAGCACGATTTTAAACATCACATTCTAATGTAATCTGTTCTGAAACTGAAGTTTCCGAACAGGTTTATGGAAGAAAGATTCTTACTGACCTGAGAACGGCTTTCCCATTAGAATGAGAACGGCTTTCCCATTAGAATGAGAACGGCTTTCCCATTAGAATGAGAACGGCTTTCCCATTAGAATGAGAACGGCATTCTTATTAGAATAAGAACGGTATTCCCATTAGACTGAGAGCGTCATTCTCTGGCTACTGAGAGTTTTTTTTGAGTGCTTGCATGTTCTTTGGTGTATATGTATACTGGAAGTAACATTTAAACTGGAGTTGGTGTCCTTACCCTGGAGGAGTCTGCATGCTTTTGAAGTCCGTTTTTTATCCTCGTTTACTTTCCTGCCGCAGCGTCAGGCTGCATGCTGAGGCTCTCCTTTCCATGCTATTGCTAGCCGCTGCCCTTCTGTTTGTCTCCTGCGCGCATGCCGTGAACACCCACGGCGGGGAAGTCGGAGGAAGCGGCTCCGGGAGTTCCGGCGGCAGTAATAGTGTTAGGGGGGGGGGTAACTGCAGGAAGTCGCGGCGGACTCAGCAACGGCGGTGCCGCGCCGGACATCGTTATCGGCGCAAATGCCGCCAGCTACGAGGTTGACCGCAGCCGCAGCGTGGACTTTGCCGAGCAGACCGGCAGCAGCGCTGCCGCCGGCACCACCGCAGATGCTTCCGGCTGCCTGGGCTACGTAACCGTTACGCCGCTTCCTGCAGGCACGCTCTTTACCGAAACGCAGTCCAATCTGGATGTAACGTGGACAACATACAACGTTACCGTCACCATAAACGGTACGGATTTTCCTGTAAGCTTTACCGCCGGGGATACCAGGGCCGTGGTCATCGAAAAAGTGCCCGTCGGGGCCTCGCTTTCCGCCACCGCAACAATCGGAGTGACCGCTTCCGGTACCGGAAGTGGCGGCGGCTCGCTGGGGTACACCTCGCTGACGGCCGCCACCGCATCACCTGCGACCATACAGAGCGGCGCGAACACCATCACCATGTGGGTGCAGTACCCGCTGGAATTCCACGTGTCCACGGCGCACCAGACGAACGCTTCCATCACCGGCACGCAGCCCTCATACTATACTAACGCCTCCGCAACCCCGCTGCCGGAAACTACCGCAAGCTACACGAATGTCAGCACCAACAAAATCATGCGCTTTACCGGCTGGGCGTTTGAAAACAACGGTACGCCGGTCATTACCAGCACCGGCATCCCGCCGAGCATCTATAAAGGAAAGCTTTCGCTCTACGCAAGCTACGGCGAGTGCGCGCTGCACATCACCGGCATCGGCATTAGCGCCGGAACAACGCCGGTGATTGCAGCGGACGGAAGTCTTGCGCTTACGGCTGTGGCAGAAGGCTTCCCCGCAGGGGCGGCAATAAGCTACAGCTGGCGTGTGGTTCCGCCCGCAAGCGGCACTGCACCCGCAACGGTATCCGGCAGCGGTGCAAGTGCTACCGTGTACCCCGTGGCGGGCGCGGGCGGCAGCGCCACCGTGGAAGTTACCGCCGCCAGCGGCGCACTCACCGCAAGTGCCATGCTGAACGTGGACGTTCAGGTTGCGCTGCCCGACTTTACCGTCCAGATAACGCCTCCGTCCAGCTACAACTTTGCAAAGAGCGATGTAAGCAACCCCGCTAACCCCAGCTTCGCGCTGACCGACGCGAGCGCTGCGTTCAGCTTTACGCCGGTGCCCGCGCCCGGAAAGAGCTTCCCCGCCGGAACCACGTTCAGCTGGACGGTCGATGCGTCTTCGCCCCTCGCGGCAGGCTCTGCCTATTCCGGCGACCTGTCGGGCACCACGGCTGTCGGCCAGGCTGCAAGCGCGGCTATCACGGCTTCCGGTATGGCAGCATCCGCCGTCGGCTACACCCCGGCCAACGCAGCCAGCTTCACCGTCACCTGCACCGCGCATCATAGCCATGCACCGGCCGACAAAGAGGGAACCGGTTCCGCGTCCGCGTTCCTGCTGCCGACAATACCGGCCTTTACGATAGAAGTAACGCCGCCGTCAACTTACAACGCGGACAACAGCGATACAACGGCAGCGACAAAAGTCTATGCGCTGAAAAATGCCAGTGATGCATTCAGGTTTACAGCGACCCCGGCGGCACCGGCAACAAGCTTCCCGGCAGGAACGACGCTTACGTGGAAAGTCTATGCAGACTCAACCCTTAAATACAGCCCGGCAGCAGTGGACGCTGCGACATACGACTACTGTCAGCCGACTCCGGTCACGCTGGGCATGACTTACAGCACCATGGGCACCAGTCCTGCTGACGCAAAGACCATAACAATTACGTGTACCGCAAGCAACGAGGATGCCGTGGTGTCAAGCGTAGACGCAACGGACGCGGTAATAAAGATATTCCGCCTGACAATCCCGGCGTACAAGATAACGCTGACCCCGCCCACCGGCCTTGAAACCGATCCGGATGCTCCCGCCGGAAGCACGGTCTATCTGGTGACAAACGGCGACTTGACCAGTACCAGCAAACAGTTTACGCTGACGGTTGAGCCGGAGGACGCAGCAGATTCCTTCCCGACCGGAACGGAGTTCTCATGGAAATTCGGCACGGCGGACTGGACGACGGCGAGCGGGGACGACGACTCGAAAAACGTGACCATCGGCACGATGTGCAACCTGACCGGAGCCGGGGCAAGCGTACCGGAGGATACGACCGGGTACACGATAAGCTGCAAGGCAATCCTGACCGACGCTGCCACACCGGCGGTACACCCGGCAACAGCGACGGTAAAGCTGAAGAAGAAGCCGCTCCCTGCTGTGACCATGAAGAATGGCTCAGTAATAAATATTACACTCACGGGTGATTTGAAGGCTGGTAATGGCGGGGTAGCACGGAGCTTTACCCCATCGGCAACTCCGCCTTCAGAGGATACTACAACCTATGAACTTTCGGCAGCTGGCTCAGCGGGCAAATGTCTTGCATGGCTTGACGGAACTACTATCAAATACTATGCGGCGGGCTATACGGATGCCAGTCCTGCCGTGAAAATTCCCCTGAAAGCGGACTCAAGCTATATGTTCGCTGGCTGCAAAGTCTTAACAAGCATAGACGTAAGCGGTTTTGACACGTCAAATGTGACGTCTATGATCCAGATGTTCTGCGACTGCCGGACCCTGACAGACATAACAGGGCTGGACGGCTTTGACACGTCCAAGGTTACGACTATGGAGTATATGTTCTACGACTGCAGGGTTCTGACGAGCCTGAACGTAAGCAGCTTTGATACGTCCAAGGTTACGACTATGGAGTCTATGTTCTACGGCTGCAGGACTCTGACGACTCTGAACCTAAAGAGCTTTGACACGTCCAAGGTTACGACTATGGAGGATATGTTCTCTTACAATACAGGTCTGACAACTATCTATGTATCCGACAAGTTTGTGACGACTGCTGAAAACAGTGGTAGATCTATGTTCAGTAGCTGTGTAAACCTCAAAGGTGGCGGTTCGCCGCAAACCGCGTATGACAACTCTCATAGAAACAAGGAATATGCCCGCATCGACGGCGGCTCAACTTCCGCCACCCCCGGCTACTTTACCGCCGCGCCGTAAGCCCGGAGGCATCGTAATCCCGCGCACAGGGGCAGCGCAATGCTGTGCCAAAGCTGCACGGGGTTGGCAGCCGCCGTGGGGGTGGGAACAACATAAAAAATGCGCGGAAGCGGTCAAGCGGCTTCCGCCCCTTGACCTGCCGGAATCGCTGCGCAATTCCGGCGGCTCCGTGCATGGGGGGTAGCGGTGCAGTCCCGCGAGTTTCTGCAACGCAGAAACTCGTTGGCGTCCCGCAGGGACACCGGAGTGCATTTTGTCGTGAGGTATTCTCAGAGCTGTGGCAACTGTCGTGTTCCTACAGCTCCATGCAGGGGATGTAACACTTCCTTCGTGCAAAACCTGCAGGATACACCAGGTATTTCACCGCTTTCGGTCATTTTGAGCAAAATACATGATATATTTCGCCGCTTTCGGCCATTTTGAGAAAAATACACCGTGTATTTTTATGCTTCTGGCAAATTCAGAAAAGTACATCATGTATTTTGCCGGATTGGGCCGTTTTGAGGAAAATACATCATGTATTTTTCCGGTTTCAGTCATTTTGAACAAAATACACGGTGTATTTTCGCGCTTTTGACAAATTCAGGAAGTACATCTTGTATTTTTGTCAGAAAACCTAAGAATTCGAGGGAGTTTCAAAAGTCGGACGAGTTTTGAAACTCCTTCCAAATTTACCTCAAAAACCGTAATGGAATGAGGTTTTTGAAAGCCAGTTTCAAAAGTAACAGACTTTTGAAACTGGCTCATTCCTATACATGCAAAGCGTAAACCGCCGTGTTCCGGCAGCCCCCTGCATGGGGGTAGCAGCTGCCGTGTGCGGGGTGCATATGCACGGGAGGTAACATCCGCGGTCAAGCGGCATGCGCCGCTTGACCTGCCGGAATCGCTGCGCAATTCCGGCGACTCCAATACTCCATGCACAATGTATTAAACCGTTGCCGGGGCAGCTTCCAGCGCCCGTATGTCCTCAACGGAAAGCCCGGTGTACAGGACAATTTTTTCCAGCGGCAAGCCGTCTGCCAGCATGTTGCGGGCATCCTCCTGCTTGCCAATAAATATGCCGGAACGTTCGCCTTCGTCCCTCCCTTCTGCGGTTACGGTCGTACTGTTCCTGGTCAAATTCCGTAAGGCTCATGTTCAAAACCTCCATTTTCTGCTGCTTAAAGTATCCGTCAAGCAGATTTTCCGCTATGGCGTAGTCCAGCGCCTCTTCAACAGCGCTGGCAGCTGGCATCTTTGCCTTCAAATTCTGCTTGACCCGATTCACGTAGCTGCAATAAGCATACAGCGCTTTACACTTTTTTTTGAAGTGTTTTGCGTTCGCAAAGCGAACGCATCGAGTTTGTGCATAGCACAAACTCATTGGCTTCCCGCAAGGGAAGCCGCAGTGTATAAATCCAATCGCCACCGTTTGCTTTCTTCGGTGTTTTTTCCGAAAATCGCTTTGAACAGCCGGTCCTTGTACTCCCGCTTGGGCTTGGGCGGGTTCAGGCTGGCGGCTTCCAGTTCCGCTGTGCCGGAATTCCCCTGCGTCTTGCGGGGGGCGGCGAGTTGTTCATTTTCATCGTTCATTTATTCAAACTCCTTCCCCTCTATACTTGCCGGGATTATGCATTTTTCGCAGAATTTGCAGAAAAGATTTGCAAAAAAACGGAAGATTTTCAGGAAAGGGGACATCTGGCGGGCTGCCCCGTGGAAACCTGTTTTTTTTGTCTGTTTCAAAACCGATTTCCCTGGTTTTGCAGTCCCCTGATAGACTTTATGCGAAAATAGCAGTATATTTGAATAAACGGTAATTCTTTTTGGAGGATAGTGTTCTTATGATTAAGACAGTGAAAGATGTTGACCTGAAGGGAAAGCGCATCATCATGCGCGTTGATTTCAATGTGCCGATGAAGGACGGCGTGGTGCAGGATGATACCCGCATCATGGCAGCGCTCCCGACCATCAAATACATCCTTGAGCAGAGCCCGCGCAGCCTGGTGCTCATGAGCCACCTTGGCGACCCGAACAAGGACGTGAAGAAGGCACAGGAAAAGGCAGAGAAGGCCGGAAAACCCTTCACCGATGCAGATAAAGAGAAATTCATCAACGGCAAGAACCGCATGAAGCCGGTTGTGGAGTACTTCTCCCAGAAGCTCGGCAAGCCGGTTACCTTCCTGCCCGACGCACTCGGCCAGAAGGCTGCAATTGACGCGCTGCCGGAAGGCGCCGTTGCCATGCTTGAGAACGTCCGCTTCCACAAGGAAGAGACCTCTAAGGTTGATGCTGACCGCGAAAAGATGGCACAGGAGCTTGCTACTTACGGCGACATCTTTGTGAATGACGCGTTTGGTACCGCTCACCGCGACCAGGCTTCTACCGCTACCATTGCAAAGTTTATGAAGGCTCAGCCGGTCGGCGGCTTCCTCATGGAGAAGGAAGTGAAGTACCTTGACCCGATGCTGCACAACCCGCCCAAGCCGCAGGTTGCAATCATCGGCGGTGCAAAGGTTTCTTCAAAGATTGCAGTTCTTGAAAGCCTGCTCCGCAATGCCTCTGCGCTCGTTATCGGCGGCGGCATGGCATATACCTTCCTGAAGGCTCAGGGACACAAGGTTGGCAAGTCCCTCGTTGAGGACGATTTTATCGACACCGCAAAGAAGCTCCTTGCCGACGCTGCTGCAAACAACGTGCAGATTCTGCTGCCGGTTGACCATGTGGGCGCCGCCGAGTTCAGCCCGGATGCAGCTCCTGCTGCCGTTGACGGCGTGGACATCCCCGACAACCTGATGGCTATGGACGTTGGCCCCAAGACCGTTGCAGAATACAAGAAAGTCATTTCTTCTGCAAAGTCCGTCGTGTGGAACGGTCCGGTTGGTGTGTTTGAGTTCGATGCCTTTGCAAAGGGCACTGAGGCTGTTGCAAAGCTGGTTGCCGAGGCTACCGGCAACGGCGCAATGACTGTTGTGGGCGGCGGCGATTCTGTGGCTGCGGTGAACAAGTTCCACCTTGCCGACAAGATGACCCACGTTTCAACGGGCGGCGGCGCTTCCCTTGAATTCCTTGAAGGCAAGACCCTGCCGGGCATTGCCATTCTTGCAACAAAATAAGCAGGATTGACTGCAGTCAGCCCTGGTACATTGCCCCGGGAGGAACCTCTATGGTTTCCTCCCGGGGCTTGCATTTTTTCAGGCTGAAGCCTTGCAAAAATGCGAATTCCTAAGGTTGCTGTTCGGAAAACTGAAGTTTCCGAACAGCTCTATTGTGCCGGGGCTGTTTTTTCTCCCGGGCCTTGCAAAATGCGGCCGGTGTGCGTATGCTGAGGTATCATGAATTTTAATCCGGATGAAAAAGAAATCGCTTTTGTAAATGAGGCGCTGGCAGCGTACAATGACGGAAAGGTGGGGCCTGATAATCACCGGCTTCTGAACATTGTGGAATACGATGATGCAGGAAACGTGATTGCCGGTATACTTGGCGGAACCTACTGGGGCTGGATGCATGTTGATATACTGTGGATTGATGAAAAGCACCGCAGGGGCGGCATAGGTACAAAGCTGCTGTCTGCCGCGGAAGACGAAGCCCGCCGTCGCGGCTGCCACGCTGTCCATGTGGACACGATGTCATGGCAGGCACCGGAATTCTACAAAAAGCTCGGCTATACAATCATCAGCGAACTGAAAGATATTCCCCAGGGACATACGAAATACCATCTTATAAAGAATTTGTAACGGCGGGGAACTGTGTGCGCGGCAGCAGTCCCTTGCACACTGCCGGCGATGCCGCCTGTGTCGGCGGCATTAAGAATGCCAGCGGCATTAATAATGCCGGCGTCATTAAGAATGCCAGCGGCATTAATAATGCCGGCGGCAGTTTTAATGACGGTGCGGCTTTGTTACCTTGTAGAACTTGGGGGCGCGGTGGCTCAGGTACCAGCCGCCGTCGTAGAAGCCGTTATCGTCCGCCGTGGGGCTGACAAAGAGCACCTTGAGCGTGCTGTCCGTGCGGTAGGTAAAGGTATTTGAAACCCATTCCTTGCCGTTGGCGGCGGGGGAAAGCTGCTGTTCATCTGCCGGGGTGTACACGGTAATGGTGTAGCGCCCCTGCTTCCTAAAGCCGATGTGTGCAGCTATGCCGCCTTCCAGGTAGTAGCGACCCGCGTACGGGTGCAGGTCTTTCGGCGGCCGGTCGGCGGGGTCGGTTACCCATGCGTAGGATGCCCGCGTTTCCTCTGCTGTTACATCGTTCCCGCTTTCGTCCGTGATGCGTATGTAGCAGCGGACGGTGTTTATGGCGCTGGAGTTTTCCGGGCGGTATATAATCAGCGCCTGAGCAAGCCCTGTGCAGAGCAGCAGGGGCAGGAGCGCAAACAGTTTTTTCATGGTGTTCCTCCGGCGGTCAGCCCGCCTTCTTTGATTTTCGGCAGAAAGCCCGGCCGGGCACATTGCACATCAGCATATTTTTCAGTATTATAAAGGAAATACATGCTACAGGAGATGCATATACTATGGCAAGAACACATTATATCGCCGGAAACTGGAAGATGAACACGAGCAAGGCCGAGGCCGTTAAGCTCGCTTCAGACCTTGTCGCCGCCCTCAAGGGAAAGACGAACAAATACATGATTGGCGTTCCTTTCGTGTACCTTGATGCCGTTGCACAGGTGGTGAAGGGCAGCAATATCCTTCTTGGTGCACAGGACGTTGCAGCAACCGCTAACGGTGCACACACCGGTGAAGTGTCTACAGAGATGCTGAAAGACATCGGCGTGCAGTCTGTAATTCTCGGTCACTCTGAGCGCCGCCACGAAATCGGCGAAAGCGATGAGCTCATCAACAAGAAGGTGCGCCGCGCACTCAACGAAGGCCTTGAAGTGGTGCTTTGCATCGGCGAGCTGCTTGCCGACCGCGAGGCTGGCAATGCAGAGCAGGTCTGTGCATTCCAGCTGTCTGCCGACCTTGCCGGCGTGACCGAAGCTCAGATGAAGAACGTGACCATTGCCTATGAGCCGGTCTGGGCAATCGGTACCGGTAAGACCGCAACCCCGGAAGATGCCGAGGCAATCCATAAGTTTGTGCGCGGCTACATTGCAAAGCTTTACAACCAGAAGGTTGCCGACGAGACCATCATTCAGTACGGCGGTTCCATGAAGGCTTCAAATGCAAAGGATCTGCTTGCCCAGCCCGACATTGACGGCGGCCTGATTGGCGGCGCTTCCCTCAAGGCTGATACCTTCGAGCCCATCTGCGTCCTGTAAGTTTCGTAGGCTCCTGTTCCTGCCGTGTGCAGGAGCAGGGCTGTCCGCAGGCTTGATAACGGTTCCTGCCGGAGCCGTTTATGTGACTGGTTCGGAAATTCTCTGTTTACAGATGCTGTTCGGAAACTGACGTTTTTGAGCAGCGTTATTTTTTTGCTTCCTCTGCAATGCTGTAGCGGTTCTTGCCGCTGCGTTTGCTTTCGTACAATGCGGCATCTGCGCCGCGGAACAGTGTTTCGTAATCGTGGGAGCCGTCTGTGGGCTGAATGCCCATGGAACAGGTTACTTTGGCTTTTTCGTGCTCGAATGCCTTGTTCAGCGCAAAGAAAAAATTGTCTGCGTAGGCCCGGATTGCATTCTTGTCCATGTCCGGGTAGAAAATGACGAATTCATCGCCGCCAAAACGTGCCGCAATGTCCGTCCGGCGGGTGTTATCCTTGATGCAGGCGGCAACCTTTGCCAGCACTTCGTCTCCGTACAGGTGCCCGTACGTGTCATTCACGTGCTTAAAGTTGTCCAGGTCAATTATCGCCAGCATGCCGGCGCTGCCGTGCGCAAGCCGTGTCTCCGTAAGCACCCGCGCCGACTGCTTGGTCAGCAGGCCCGTCAGTGCGTCGGTGTCGCGCTCTTTTTCGATGTACAGGCTGTTTGCAAAGCCGTGGAAGACTTTTTCGCTGAACAGCCAGTTGCACATGCCGCTTATCAGGCAGACGAAGACCGCGTTCACGGTGTCAAGCTGCATGACGTGCGGATTCTTGAAAATGCGGACCATAAAGCAGTACAGGGCAGTGTTCAGTGCAAGGAAGGGACACATCCGCAGCGGGATGTCTGACAGCAGGAAGGGGACGACCAGCAGGATGACAACAAAAATGGTACCGTTGGAATTCGGGTCGGGGGAAAAGGCCGTACTGTTGAGCAGGCCGAACAGCAGCAGAATCCAGATTTGCAGGTAGCCGGCAATATAGCCGCTCAGCGGGTGATCCAGCTTGTGCCGGCGGCGCAGCATGATGAAAATCGCCGAACTTATAAAAAGGAATGCGTATGCCGGAAAGACTTTGAGTGACAGTATGCCCGTCAGGGAAAACAGGGACAGCAGCAGCCCGAACACCAGCGTGATGACGGCCAGCCGCCTGAGCATGTCATTATTTTCCCGTATGCGGAGCGGCAGGATTTCATCATACACCGTCTTAGTGAGAGAGCCGTATCTGATGCGCTGCCACAACGTCGTCTGCTTTTTTGCTTTCATTCCTGCGTTTTCATTCCCACGTATACTAGTATAACGCATATTGCTTCTAAAAACAAGCTTTCTTCTATATCTTGCGCGGAAATCAGTTTTTGAAATAGATTTAAAATAGAGACAGAAAAGGACAGAACGAATGTGACTAAATTTGCACGTTTTAAATATATTTTTAGCATATTTCCCCTGTTCCCGGCACTGCGGGCAGTTGATAAATTTAGATTGTTGCCGTATACTGGATTTATACAAAAATGCTGTTTGTTTCCTCTCCGGGCTGCGTGCTTGTGCTTTTGCCGTGTAGTACTGCATATTCCCTTTGTCTGGCTGCAACTGGCATGTATACAATTTAAGGAGCATTTAATAAATGAAGAAAGACGTTCATGACCCCACCCGGCACGACATGCAGATTGCCACCAAGCTGATCATGCTCATGGTTTTTTCCATCCTTGTGAGCTGTATAGCTGTGGCGGCCATCTCCCTGATGAATTTCAAGAACGAACTGGTGCGGGAGGCTTCCGAGCAGCTTGACTATACCGCATTCGGTGTGGGGGCGGAGCTTGACAGCCTGACCAGCCAGGTTCTTGGCTATGCGGATTCACTTGCCGTGCGCCCGGACCTGCAGGATGCTGTTGCTGCAGGGAATTCTGCCGAAATCCAGAACGTCATTTCTGAACGCGGAGTTGCGCTGCAGCTCATGCTTGCCGCTGTTACCGGCCCGGACGGTACTGTCGTAGATGGCGGCGGCTTCAAGGTGCTCGAAGGCACCCGCATGGACAGCGTGCCTGTGGTTGCCTCTGCACTGAACGGTTTCCCTTCCTGGATGATCGGTTCCGCCCCGTCTGTTGCCTTTGGCATCATTGCGGCCGTTCCCCTGTGCAAGGACGGCCGGGTGATTGGTACCGTCATCACTGCTGCTTATGATTTTACTGACGCCTGGTTCGTGGAGCAGGTGCAGAAAAGCTACAATGTTGAATGTACGTTCTTCCAGAATGAAATCCGCATGTCTACCACCGTCCGGGACAAGGACGGCCGGAGCATGACGGGCACGGCGCTCGACAATACTTCCATTCTGAATCAGGTTATGGTGCAGCTGGAAGAATACAAGGGCCGCAACATGATTGGCGGCATGGAATACTCCTCCGTCTACCTTCCGGTGTGCTCCGGGGACGGTTCTTTTGCCGGCATGCTTTTTGTTGCAAAGAGCATTGGCTCCATCGATGCCGTCCGCAACAAGATGCTCCTGACGCTTGTTCCGTTCTCCGTCATCCTTGCGCTCGCACTGCTCATCTGCTCCGGAATGTTTGTCCGCTGGCTCATGTGGCGTATTTCGAATGTGACCAATGTCCTCAAGGAGCTGGAAACCGGCGATGCCGACCTGACCAAGCGCGTCAAGCTGCTTACCCGCGACGAAATCGGCTTCCTCGTCATTCATTTTGATAATTTCTGCGACCGCCTCCACGGGATTGTCAAGGAAATAAAGCTTTCCAAAGATGCCCTGAGCGAGACCGGCGAAAACCTGTCCGTCAGCATGGAAGACACGGCAAGTTCCATCACGCAGATTATTGCGAACATCGACGGAATGCATGGCCAGATTTCCAGCCAGGGCGAAAGCGTCCGGCAGGCGGCGCAGGTGGTGGACGGCATTTCCGGCAACATCACTGCCCTTGACAATCTGATCGAAGGGCAGTCGGGCAGCGTAACAAAGGCGTCTACTGCCGTGGAAGAGATGATCGGTAATATTTCTTCCGTTAACCGCTCGGTGGAAAAAATGGCGGATTCGTTCAGCGAACTTTCTGCCGACGCCCAGACGGGATTTTCCAAGCAGCAGGCCGTGAACGAACGCATTCACCAGATAGAGGGACAGTCCGAGATGCTGCAGGAAGCAAACCTTGCCATCTCCAGCATTGCTGAGCAGACGAACCTGCTTGCCATGAATGCTGCTATTGAGGCGGCTCACGCGGGCGAAGCCGGCAAAGGCTTTTCTGTTGTTGCCGATGAAATCCGCAAGCTTTCTGAAACTTCCTCTGCCCAGTCCAAGACGATTGGCGAGCAGCTGAACAATATCAAGGACTCCATTTCTGAAGTCGTTTCCGCATCCACGGAATCCAGTGCAGCATTTTCTGCTGTGTCCGCAAAGATTAAGGAGACCGATGAACTTGTGGAGCAGATCAAGGCTGCCATGGAAGAACAGACTTCCGGCTCACGGCAGATTGGCGATGCCCTCCGTTCCATGAACGACAGTACCGGAGAAGTCCGCCGGGCGTCCAAGGATATGTCTTCCCAGAGCGAGGCCGTGCAGCGCGAGATGCGTTCCCTGCAGGATTCTTCTGCCGTCATGAAGCAGAGCATGGATGAGATGGCCCGCGGCGCCCGCAAGATAAACGAAACCGGTGCAGCCCTAGGCGACATTTCGCAGAAAGTAAAGGATGCCATTGCAAAGATTGGCTCGCAGATTGATTTGTTCAAGGTCTGAGTTCCGGGGATTATCGTGGGCACAAAGAAACGCTGGCATATACAGTTCCGGGGTAGGGTGCAGGGCGTCGGTTTCCGTTACACGGCGTACCATCTGGCACAGTCCCTGGGGCTGTGCGGCTGGGTGTACAACGACTGGGACGGTTCCGTGGAGATGGAAGTGCAGGGCGATCCGGATACCGTGCGCACCATGCTGGAACGCCTTGATGCTGCACCCTTTATCAGGATTGATTCCATGGAAAAGAGCGAAGTTCCGGTACAGACGCACAGCATCAGTTTTGAAGTGCGCGGGGACTGAAGCTTTGCTGCCCCGCTGCCCCAAATCCCCCGCGTTTCCGTTCAGCTTTCCTGTGTGCTACTGCCGTTCATGGTAAGCAGGCAGCCGCTCCAGCTGAGCCCCACACCGAAGCCTGCCAGCACAACATGTTTTTTGTCCTGCAGCGTGCCGTCCTGCAGTGCATGGCATAGGGCAATCGGAACAGTGCTGCTGACGGTATTCCCGACGTTTTCCAGGCAGCAGTAGAATTTCTCTTTGGAAATTTTCAGTTTTTTCCGCAGGAATTCAAGCATGTATGCATTTGCCTGGTGGAAAAGGAACACATCAACGCTTTCCATCGTAAGCCCGGCTTTCCCCAGCAATGCGTCAAGCATCGGGGGCACCTGCTTCAGGGTAAAGCTGAAAATATTTGCACCGTTCATGTACAGGTGATCGGCTGAATGCAGGTGCCCGCTTTCATCCTGCGTGATGCTGCCGTCTGCTGCGGGGCACCGTGCGCCGCCAGTCTGCACAATGAGTTCTTTATAACTGCTGCCGTCTGTACCGAATGCAAAGTCGCCGATTTCCGCAAAGCCTTCTGTAGAAACAAGCGTTGCACTTGCACCGTCACCGAAGATGCTCAGGTTCCCTTTGTCTTCCGGGTGAATGTATTTTGAATACGTTTCCGCAGTAAGCAGCAGGACGTGAGCTGCCATACCGCCGGCAATGAGTCCCTTTGCAAGCGCAAGACCATATTCATAGCCGGAGCAGCCAAGGCTGAAGTCCAGCGCACCCGTCTGCTGCGGCAGCCCCAGCCTGTCCTGCAGGATGCATGCGCTGGTCGGCAGCTTGTAATCAGGGCTTTGGGTACACAGCAGGATAAAATCAATGCTTTCCTTTATGCCTGCATGCTTTGCAAAAAGTTTTTCGGCAGCCTTCTGCGCCATGTCAAGGGCAGTCTCGCCGGCTGCGGCAATGTGGCGTTCCCGAATTCCCACTTTTGCGAATATCTGCGCTTCGCTCCATTCCGGGAATCTGCGTGAGAGCTCTGCATTGCTGAGGATGTTTTCCGGCAGATAGTACTCTGCTGCCTTGATGTACGCTTTCATTGCAGCTTTCAGCCCTTCAATGCTTTGACGCAGGCGAATAAATCTGCAATCGTTGCATTCCTGCTGAGGTCTTCGCTTTTTATCTGGATGCCGTATTCTGCATCAACCATTGCTATGACTGCAAGCGCCGTCATGCTGGTCCAGTCGTCCAGATTCTTGAATTCAGTATCTGCACTGATGCTGCCTGCATCTGTGGTATCAAGCTGCTCTGCAAACTGAGCAATAAATTCGTCTAAATCCATTGTAAAACTCCTAGATTTTATCTGATATGCCGCCGTCAATGAGCAGGTTGCTTCCTGTGACGAAGCTGGAGGCATCGCCCAGCAGGAAAATTATTGCCCATGCGACTTCTTCCGGTTTTCCGTGCCGCTTCAGCGGATAGTTTTTTGCATTTTCTGCAAGCTGTTCCTTTGTGATGGGACTTCCGGAAAACAGTTCTGTTTCAATCATTCCCGGGCAGATGCAGTTTACGCGGATCCCTTTGGGCGCAAGGTCAAGCGCGGCTGATTTCACGAATCCGCTCAATGCTCCTTTCGATGCGCTGTACAGGCTTTCGCTCAGGCCGCCGCCCGTTACGCCGTTTATTGAGCTGGTAAAAACCACCGAGGAACCTTTCGGCAGCTTTTTCTTTTTCAGCAGGCTGGTAAAAAGCAGGATGGGCGCTTCCAGGTTGACGGGAAACAGTTCGTTCATCTTTTCCCGCGTAACAAACTGCACGGGAAGCGGCCTGGATATTCCTGCGTTGTTTACAAAGCCGTTCAGTTCCGGGCAGCCTTCTACCAGCGCTGCGATTCCTTCGTCTGAGGAAAGGTCTGCAATAATTTTTGTATGCCCGGAGCCTTCAAGCTGGCGGAACGTTTCTTCCAGCCGTGCTTCGTTCCGGCCCGTTATGACAAGCTTTGCCCCCAGCCTGCTGCATTCAACGGCGGTTGCCTTCCCGATTCCGCTGGAAGCCCCTGTGACAAGAATTGTTTTGTTTTCAAGTGTATATGGATTGTATGCCATGGTCTCCTCACACTGCGGACGGTCTGTCCTGATCTGCATCTCCCTTGTTCAGGACTGGCTTGAAATGCGGATCCAAAGAAATATAGGAGTATTCCAGCGGAATGTTTTCCTGCACAAAGGGCTCAAAATAATTGGGAATGATGATACCCGGATCCGTATTCTTGTTGATGAATCCTGCGGACTGCAATACGGCGTCATCCACATTCGACGTGATTATGTCGATGTACTCGTAGTTTCCCGCCAGCAGCAGGCCCGCCATGTCTGCCCGGACATGCCGCAGCTCCGCGTAGTCGCCGGCATATTCGACCATCCGCAGGCAGTTCCGGCCGTTTGCGGGGCTTTCGCGCGTAAAAAATACGGCCCGCAGCTGTGTACTGGCAGCATCGCCCTGCACAATGGCGTGGCAGCGGTACGTGTAAAACGGATGCCGGAAGTAGCGGTTCAGAAGATAGGTTTTTGATTTGTAGGGGCGTATGCATGCAAAGGGGTTTGCGGAATCCGGCAGGACCTCAAATGCTGCACTGTCCAGCTCCCGCAGTGAAAAGCCCGGCGTGTTGTGCTGCGCCTGCGTCTGGAATTTTTCCAGCCCTGCTGCAATCTTAAAATCCTGCAGCCGGGGATTGGCAAAAAAATAATTGCTGGCGGAACCTATGGAACAGCCCGTCTGCCGGTCATTTTTCTTTGCATCCTCACTGATGTTAAAGCTGACCCACGTATCGATGGGCAGTGAACGCGTTATGAATTCCGAAAGGATGCCGCCCAGCCCTGCTGCAGAAATATCGTCCCTGACTTTCCAGATTGCGCCCCAGACAAGGAGCTTTTCCAGTGCGGGATCGAACTGGCTTGCCGGGATGAATCCTTTGAGCGCGTGGATGGCGCCGGATGCTTTGTTCCGGGCAATTGCAAAATTATAGCGTCCGTGTTCCCTGTCAAGATGCTGCCAGTCAAGCAGCCTGCGGGACTTTACCAGGACATGCCCTTTCTTCCAATAGGTGTCGATGAACGCAAGTGCATCATCAATTTCATCTGTCCTGCAGAAGCCGACGTCATAGTCTTTTTCAAACTGCCTGAATACAGCAGAGAATTTGTCAAGCTTAGGAATCAGTCTGCTCATATCCGTTATCCCTGATACTTCAGATAGTTTTCGCTTTTGGGCGGAAAATCATTGCAGTCGAAGCGGGGCAGCGTGTAGCGGTCTGCAGCTGTCAGCTCTGCCTTTGCGACATCTGTTGTCAGTCCAAGGACGCAGCCCCGTGCCTGTATATAGTCTATGACATTCTGATTGTAGACACCGTACGGATAGTTCATCACCCATGCCTCTTTGTTGATGAACGGCGCCATGACTTCAAGCGCTTTGTCGATGTCGCGTTCCATATCAGCCTTGTTGAGTTCGCTGAGCCAGTAATGGTCGTAGCCGTGGAGTCCGATGAACATGCCGTTGGCTTTGAGGCAGCTGATCTGGTCTGCGTTCATGTACAGTTCCCGCGCAAAATTTGCTTCGGACTGCCCCACGTATCGTGCAAAGAGTGCCGATGTTATTTCGTTCCGCAGTTTTTCCGGAAGCACCGTCTGGAGCATTTGCTTGCAGAACACAATCTCTGCGCTGTCAAAGCGGTTTGCCGCTGCATAGCGCGCATACAGGCTTTCATTGTCCGGAATGTCCCTGTACTCAGGACCGCGCCTGGCTTCGTCCAGCAGCTGGAAAAGATCGTGCACCAGTTCCTTCGGATTGTCTGCGCTGGCAAGGACAAAATGAATTTTGTTTACGTCGAGCAGGACATTTTCTGAAAAGGTTTTTCCGGGAATAAAAAACGAACCCTGCATGCCGTATTTTTTGAGCAGGGGAAGGGCAACGGTAAAATTATCAATGTAGCCGTCATCAAAGGTGAGCAGCAGTGCGTGTTCCGGCAGGGGCTTTCCGTCTGGTTCCAGTGCACGGATAACCGCTTCCATGGTGACGACGGAAAAGTGCGCAGCGAAGAACTGGAGCTGCTGTTCAAAAAGGTCGTATGCAAGTCCTTTGATATTCGGGTAGCGGCTGTGTGCAAGGTCTCTCGTGTAATGATACATTGAGATGCTTACTTCGTTTTTCATTGTCCCTGTCCTTTCATCCTGAAGCAGCGCCGGCCGGAAAACAGGTGCTTCCGGGCAGCACCGGCTCAGGCATGATGATAGCACAATCCGGGGACAATTTCTAGCCCTTGCATATTCTGCACACAGCCTGCAGGGGCTATGCGTTATGCAAGGTTTTTGAGGTATGCAGACAGTTTCATGTTTTCTGCGTAATCAACCGGACAGTCGATGATGGCGGGAACTTCCTGTGCAAAAGCCTCTTTCAGGACGGGCACCAGTTCTTCTGCCTTTGTTATCCGGTAGCCTTTCAGATGCATGCTTTCTGCCATCTTTACAAAATCCGGGTTTGAAAAATCAACGCAGCTGCTTGAGCCGTAGCGTTCTTCCTGCTTCCACTTTATGAGTCCGTAGTGGGCATCATTGAATATCAGCGTTACAAACGGTATCTTGTAGCGGAGCGCAGTTTCCAGTTCCTGGCTGTTCATCATGAATCCGCCGTCTCCGCTTACCGCAAGAATTTTCCGCTCCGGGTAGACAAGCTTTGCTGCCAGCGCACCCGGAACCGCAATGCCCATGGTGGCAAAGCCGTTGGAAATGATGCAGGTGTTGGGATAGTAGCAGTGGTAATGCCGTGCAATCCACATCTTGTGTGCGCCCACGTCTGAAATCAGTATGTCGTTTTCTGCCAGAACCGTCCTGATGTCATGCAGAATCTTCTGCGGCTTTATCGGGAACGACGTGTCCTGCGCATAGCTTTCTTCTTCTGCAACGATCTGTTCGCGTATCTGGAATGCCCATGCCGGTTCAGCCTTTGGCTTGCAGTATGATTCAATCTCGTGCAGGGCGTAGGATATGTCACCGATGACTTCTTCGTCCGGCTGGTAGAGCTTGTTGATATGGTTTTCGTTTGCGTCGACGTGGATAATCTTGTGCTTTCCCCTGCTGTTCCAGCGGGATGGAGCGAATTCCACGATATCATATCCCACGGCAATAATCAGGTCTGCCTGTTCCATCGCCTTGTCCTGATAGTCCCTCTGGGGAATACCGATGGTGCGGAGTGAATATTCGCTTGTGTACGGAACAATGCCTTTTGCCATCATGGTGTTGATGACCGGAATCCTGAGCTTTGATGAAAAATCCCTGAGCGCGTCCGAAGCATTGTTCCGTGCAGCAGAATGTCCTGCAAGGATGACGGGCCGCTCTGCTTTCTCTATGAGTGCAGCTGCGGCGCGGATGCAGCCGTTGCTCGGAAGCACGCGGTTTATGCTGTGATGCTTGATGGGAATGCAGCTGGGGCCTTCCGGAACTTCCATTGCGGCTATATTGCACGGCAGGTCTATGTAGCTTGCCCCCGGTTTTTCCTGTTCGGCATATTTGAAGGCAAGCCGGACAATTTCGTTCACCGTGTCGGGGCGCACAATCTGCTTGCTCCGTTTGGTGATTGGCGAGAACATCCCGACAAGGTCAAGGTACTGGTGAGACGTGATGTGCATCCGGTCTGTTCCGACCTGCCCTGTGATGGCAACGAGCGGTGCGCCGTCTGAATTTGCATCGGCCACTCCTGTTACCAGATTTGTTGCGCCCGGTCCGAGCGTTGAAAGGCAGACCCCGGCCTTTCCGGTAAGCCTCCCGTACACGTCCGCCATGAATGCTGCACCCTGCTCGTGGCGCACGGTGATAAATCGTATGGATGATTTTTCAAGGGCTTTTATTATCTCAAGATTTTCTTCGCCCGGAATACCGAATATGTAGGTCACTCCCTCGTTTTCCAGGCATGCTATCAGAACCTCTGCTGTATTCATGTTGTTTTCGTCCTTCCGTTTTCCTGCTCATCAGTTTCATAAACCAGACATTAGACCTGTTCGGAAACTGCGTTTCCGCTCAGGCCGGCGAGTTTAAAATCGCTCAAATAGCGCGATTTTAAACATCGCATTCTAATGTAACCTGTTCTGAAACTGAAGTTTCCGAACAGGTTTATTTCATGAAACTGATGCAGCCTTTAAAATAAAAAAAAGAGGCCCCCGGAATTAATTTCCGGGGCAACCTCTTTGTTGTGCACAGTAATAACATTTTCCTTTGATTTGGTCAAGCAAGGATGCAGTGCCTTTACTTTTGCCCGGAAAACCGCTATACTGCAAGGGTTGCCGCTTGTGCATGTAAAGTAAAGATTCTGTTTGGGGGCGGAAATGCAGAAGAAAAATACTGTCTCGCTTGAAAATGAAGAAAATGTGGATGCAATCCAGGAAATCTGCATGCTGCTTGCCCACATTAATGATGAAAGCCTGATATATGATTTTTTCGGCTGCCTGTTTACCCAGGCGGAGCTGAAGGACTTTGCAAACCGCTGGCATCTGGTCAAGGAGCTTGATGCAGGTACCACGCAGCGCGAAATTGCCCGCAAGTACAATATGTCCCTCTGCAACATCACCAGAGGATCCCGCGAGCTGAAGAAGGAAAACTCTGCCTTCCACCGGGTGCTTGCCGTGCTGAAGGATACCTTGGGCTAGCGCTCAGTATCGTCCTTTGCCTGGCACTGCGGGCAGATTCCCCAGAATGTTATTTCCTGCCGTGCGGGGATGAATGCCTTTGGCAGCAGATTCCTGCAGTTCTTGAACAGCGCTGCTGTCTTTTCGTTAAAGATGTCAAAAATTTCTCCGCAGACTGAACACTTAAAGTGTATATGTTCCTTTAGTTCCGCATCGTAGCGTATTCCTTCATCTTCTATGCAGACTTTCTGGATGAGCCCCTTTTCGCAGAAGAGGTGCAGGGTGTTGTAGACGGTTGTCTTGGAAAGCGTGGGATACTCCGGGCTGAGCGCGGTGTACACAGAATCCACGGTGGGATGTGTCCGGTGAGTCTTTACGTATGTGTAGATTGCCAGCCGCTGCTGGGACGGCCGGATGCCTTTTGCCTCCAGTTCCTGCAGATAGCTTGTGTCCTGTTCCATGTTCCTGTCTGTCCCAAAAAAGAACCGGCGGCACGGAGGTCATTTAATTCAGTCATTGGTGAATTAACCGTGCTGCCGGCTTGTATGGTATATGCTGTCTGCGCGTTATTTACCAAAATAACGGCTGAGCAGCCCCTTGAATCCTGCACCATGGCGGGCTTCGTCTTTTGCCATCTCATGAACAGTGTCATGGACTGCATCGTAACCCAGTTCCTTGGCGCGTTTTGCCAGGTTCAGTTTGCCTTCGCAGGCACCGGCTTCCGCTGCGGCACGCATCTCAAGATTCTTCTTGGTTGAATCCGTGAGCACGTCCCCCAGCAGCTCGGCGAAGCGGGCTGCATGGTCTGCCTCTTCAAAGGCATAACGCTTGAATGCTTCTGCCACCTCAGGGTAACCTTCACGGTCTGCCTGCCGCGACATGGCAAGGTACATGCCGACTTCACTGCATTCTCCGGCAAAGTTGTCCTTGAGTCCCTGCACGACTTCTGCGTCCAGTCCCTTTGCAGAACCAACCGTATGCTCACAGGCAAAACCAGATGCTTCTTCCTTCTGCTCCGTGAAGGGATTCTTTGCATGGCACTGCGGACATTCTGCCGGTGCGTTGTCACCAGTGTGGACATAGCCGCACACTTTGCAAACCCATTTCTTCATACTGCGCTTCCTTACACATTGATATATGCCACCGCTGTGGTAGTCATAATGATTACATATTTGTAATCATTACAATTATTCTAGCGCAGCCTTCTTCATTTGTCAAGCAGCTTACTAGAAATTTTTTACGTCTGGCCACGGCTGCTTCGTGCGGCACTCAGCGCATGTACAGGGAACACCTGCACTGCTCTCCGGTACCGGCTCCTACTACTAAAGTTGTATTGGCCGTCCGTTTTTTTTCAAAAAAGCTATTGACCATTTTTGCTCAGACAATTACCCTAAGACCAGCGATGACAAAGAGGTCAGAAACTGCGTATGCATTTTCTGGCCTCTTTTTTTGTTTCTGGAGGTTTTTTGTATGTCTGGACAGAAAGCAATGATTGATATGCAGCACATCACAATGAAGTATGGTGAGCTGACGGTTCTTGATGACATTTCGCTCCAGATTGCAGAAGGCAGCAAGACTGTCATCATCGGCCCGAGCGGTGCAGGAAAGAGCACGCTGCTCCGCTGCATGAACCTGTTTGAAAAACCTTGTGCGGGCACCGTTACCGTTGGCGGGCAGGAGCTTACGAATCAGAAAAGCAAAGTCCTGTACAAGGCCCGGCAGGAAATCGGCATGGTGTTTCAGGGATTCAACCTGTATGCCCACAAAACCGTGCTGGAAAACCTTACCTTTGCACCGGTGCTGCTGCGCCACGAAGCAAAGGAAAGTGCCGTTGCCCGTGCAATGGAAAACCTGGGAAAAGTCGGGCTTGCGGCAAAAAAGGATTCGTATCCGAGTCAGCTTTCCGGCGGCCAGCAGCAGCGCGTTGCGATTGCCCGCGCACTTACCATGCGGCCCAAAGTAATTTTATTTGATGAGCCGACGAGTGCGCTTGACCCGGAGATGATAAGCGAAGTCCTCAGCATCATGGAAGATGTTGCAAAGGAGAATATCACCATGGTATTTGTTACCCACGAAATGGGATTTGCCCGGCACATTGCGGACAGGCTCCTGTTTCTTGAAGGCGGTCATATCATCGAGGACGATACGCCGGATGCCGTGATTGAGCATCCGAAAAATGAACGGACAAAGCAGTTCTTCAGCAAGATTCTGAAGTCTGATTAGACGCTGGTTTGTAAACGTCAGACCGGGCAGGCCCGGTATCTGAAATAGTCCCGGATTTACTTTGGGACAGAATATACTTTGGAGGCATGTATGAAAAAGACTATCGTGAAAATGATTCTGGCTGGCATTATGGTTCTTGCTGGTGTTTCTGCTTTATCTGCGAAACCCAAAAAGACAGAGATTGACAAAATCAAGAAGGCCGGTGTCCTTAAGGTCGGGTGCAAGGAAGATGTTCCCGGATACGGTTACCTGAATCCTGCAACCGGAAAGCACGAGGGACTTGAAATCGAGATTGCAAAGGCTGTTTCAAAAAAGATTTTCGGGAAGGAAAGTGTGCGCTTTACCGGCGTTACGGCAAAGACCCGCGGTCCGCTCGTTGACACGGGCGAAATTGACATGGTTGCAGCAACCTTTACTGTTACTGACGAACGCCGGAAGCTGTGGGATTTTTCTACCATTTATATGGAAGACCCTGTTGCACTGATGGTGAAAAAGTCTTCGTCAATCAAGTCTTTCAAAGATTTGGACGGAAAGACAATCGGCGTGTCACAGGCCGCGACAAGCCAGAAGATTTTTGAGGCGGCAGCAAAGGAAGCCGGCATTACGGTCAAGTTCAACAGCTATGCTTCGTATCCTGAAATCAAAACCGCACTTGATTCCGGACGTGTTGATGCATTCGGCGTGGACTCTTCAATCCTTGCAGGTTACATGGAAGATTCCGTGATGCTCCTGCCTGAGCGCTATGCTCCGCAGCAGTACGGCATTGCTGTCAAGAAGGGCAACAAGGCTCTCCTTGCCCTGATCGATGAAACAATTGCCGAGCTGGAAAGAAGCGGCGAGATGGCAAAGATCAAGGCACAGTTTAATCTTGATAAATAACGCTGCCCGGAAACCTTCGGGTTTCCGGCATGGCTGATGGGCCGGCTCCGGAAGTCTTTTGACTTCCGGGGTTTTACATAAACTATGGGGCTGCCGGAAACATGCAGCCCCGGCGGGGGACGGTATGTTCAATTTCAGCAGATGGGCCCTGCTCTTTTCTGACTGGCAGGTCTTTGCGCAGGGCTTCCTGATTACGGTGCTGATTTCTCTGGTCAGCCTGTTTTTTACGCTTCTCATCAGTTTTCTTGTGGGAATTCTCTGCTGTACGCAGGCCGGGAAAAACAAGGGGCTGTGCACGGCCTATGTTACTTTTTTTCAGAACACACCGCTCCTTGTCCAGCTGTTGTTCATGTACAATGTGCTCCCGCGGGTTGGGATTGTTCTGAGCCCCTTTGCATGCGGCTGCCTAGGGCTTTCGCTGTATACAGGCGCGTTTGGGGCGAGCGTTGTTGAGGCGTCGATAAAGGCAATTCCAAAAGGGCAGTCGGAGGCAGCCCTGAGCCAGGGAATGAGCTACCTGCAGTCGCTTTTCTTCATCGTGCTTCCGCAGGCAGTCAGGATTGCGATTCCTCCGATGACAAACCAGTGCGTGAACATGATAAAGAATTCTGCCACGCTCACTGTTGTGACTGCGGGCGAGCTTATGTACCGGGCAGACGGCTGGGCTTCTGACTATGGATGCTACACGCAGGCATTTATTTTTTCGGCAGCCCTGTATCTGATTATGTGTCTTCCGCTTTCAAAGCTGGCGGAACATCTTGAAAAAAAGGCGGCACGGGGATGAACGAATTCTTTTCTTTAACAACGGCACTGTTCCTTCTTAAAGGCCTGGGCGTTACGCTGCTGATTGCCGTCTTTACGATTATCGTGAGTTTCCTTGTCGGCTCTGTGCTGGGCGTGGCGAAATTCCTTCAGAAAGGAATAGCGGCAAGAATCGCAGCGGTGTACATTGACATTGCACGGAACCTCCCGCTGATGCTTGTGATTATCGGTTTCCGCTTTATGCTTCCGCTGCCTCCGCTTGCAAGTGCCGTCGCCGCGCTGAGTTTCCTTAACTGCGCGCTGATTGCAGAAATTCTCCGCGGCGGAATGATTTCCATTCCGAAGGGGCAGTGGGAAGCTGCGTATTCGCAGGGCTTCAGCTTTGCAGGAACACTTGTCCATGTTGTGATTCCGCAGACGGTCAGGAAAATCCGCAAGCCGCTCATGGGACAGTTCATCACAATCATAAAGGATACGTCGCTTTGTGCGGTGATTGCCGTTCACGAGCTGATGTATTCCGGGCAGATTGTGATGGGAAAATTTGTAAAGTCATCATATATCATCGCACTCTATGCAGTCATTGCATTCATATACTTCGGAGTGAACTCATTCCTGCTGTTTGTTTCAAAGCGGGCAATTCAGGAAATCCGTTAATTCTCAGGGGGAATCATGAAAAGATTTGTCATAACAATAGGAAGGGAATTCGGTTGCAATGCAAAGGAAGTCGGAAGACGGCTTGCCGCAAAGCTTGGCGTGAAATTTTATGACAAGGAACTTGCTTCCATGGCTGCGACCCTTGCCCGCATTGATGAAAGCTCTGTCTCGAATCCAGACAGAAAAGAATCAGAAGCAGAAAGACTCAGGCATTATATAGAAGAATTCGGCTACGGTGCAAGTGCTGCATTTTATTCCCAGCAGGCAGTTGAAGCGCAGGCCTTTGTAATCCGCAGAATTGCGAACACTGAAAGCTGCGTAATGTTCGGCCGTTGTGCGGATTACTTCCTTTCGGAATTCGATTTTACGCTCAATGTGTTCCTGTATGCTCCGGAAGAAGCCAGAATTGCCCACGTGTCCAGCACTTACAATCTGGAAGCGCTTGCTGCAAGAAAACTGCTGAAAAAAATCGACCGGAAGCGCCATGACTACTACAAGTTTGTCACCGGCAAAAACCGGGGCGACCGGCATGGAAGAAACCTTATGATAGACATGAATATGTTTTCCGTGGATGATGCGGTGGAATTGATTTACGAAGCTGCAAAGAAACGTTTTATTATCTAAGCTGTACTGAGGAGGTGCGCGTATGCAAATGACGAATATCAGACAATTTTGTGCTCATTCTGATTCTGTAAATGAGCTTCTTGCCCGTTACGGCGTTAAATTCGGAATTTACAAAAACAACACCTTCAAAGAGCAGCTTTTCCCGTTCGACATGATTCCCCGCGTGATAGCGAAGGATGAATTTGATTTTCTGGAACGCGGCCTGAAGCAGCGGGTCAAGGCCCTGAATGAATTCATCAAGGATATTTATGCAAAGAAGCAGATTGTAAAGGACGGAATTATTCCAGAGGAATTCATCTATGCGGGCGGCGGCTATCTTGCACAGTGCGAAGGAGTCCCTCCTCCGAAAGGAATCTATGCGCATATCTCTGGAATTGATCTTGTGCAGGGAAAGGACCGGAACTGGTATATCCTTGAAGACAATCTTAGAATTCCGTCTGGTGCCTCGTACCCGATGATTGCCCGCGACCTGTGCCGCAAAAGTTTTCCTTCGCTTTTTGAACAGAATCACATCGAAGAGAACCGCAACTATGCAAAGCTCCTCAGAAAAACGATGGACTACGTTAACACTGGCGGGCACACCGTCATTCTTTCTCCCGGCCGCTACAATGCGGCGTATTTTGAACATTCTTACTTTGCAGAGCAGACCAATGCCCATCTTGCAACCGGCAGCGAACTTACCGTAGAAAATGACAATCTTTATTTCATTGATTATTCGGGGAAGAAAGAAAGAGTAGGGGCGGTATACCGCAGAATTTCAGATGATTTCCTTGACCCCATGAATTTCCGTGATGACTCGGTGATTGGTATTCCTCACATTTATGATATTTACCGCAAGGGAAATGTTGCGCTCATCAATGCGCCGGGAAATGGCGTGGCCGATGACAAGGGCATCTACTATTTTGTACCGAAGATGATCAAATACTATCTTGGCGAAGATGCTGTTTTGCAGAATGCGCCGACCTATCTGCCGTTCTATGCAGACGACATGCGCTATGTTCTGGATAATTTTGACAAACTTGTGCTCAAAGATGTTGCCGAGGCCGGCGGCTATGGGGTTGTCTTCGGAAACAAAATGAGCAGGACAGAGAAGGTAGATTTTATTTCCCTGCTGAAAGAAAATCCCCGGCGCTTTATTGCGCAGGAGGTAATAGATTTTCTTGACATCGATATCTATGAGAACGGCGCCTTTGTTCCGCGGAAAGCAGATTTGCGTGCGTTTGTGCTTATGGCAGACGAACCGATGGTCTGGAAAAGCGGCCTGACACGATTTTCGCGCAATCCCGATTCGTTTATTGTGAACTCGTCGCAGGGCGGCGGCTTTAAGGATACGTGGGTCAAGGCCTGAGTGAAGAAACACTCCGCACCCTTGCGCGGATAGTGCATACAGTTTTACGGGAGGTTTTATGAAAGTTCTTTCTTGGGAAAACAGCGACAGGCTTTTTTGGCTTGGCCGCTACAGCGAGCGGGTCTATTCTACGATAAAGTTTTTTTCGAACCAGTTTGATTCGATGATTGACTCAAAGAATTATGAATACGGGGAATTCTGCAAGAATCAGGAAATCCCGAATATCTATACTTCAAAGGAAGATTTTGCGGAACGCTACTGCTTCTCTGAGGAAGATCCGAATTCAATATATTCGAATTTGATGAGGGCGTACGACAATGCAATCATGCTCCGCGAAGAAATCGGGAGCGAAACGCTCTGCTACATTCAGCTTGCCGTTTACGCGATGAACAAGGCCCGGCAGAGCGAAGCTCCGATTCTTGCCCTGCAGCGCGTAACAGACAACATCGTTGCGTTCTGGGGAATGGTTGACGACAGTGTGGACGAATCAAACGTGCGGAGCATCATCAAGCTTGGCAAGCGGATTGAGCGGATTGACAACTATGCACGGGTCAAGATGAACACAGAGGAAATCCGGCGTGAAATAAAACGGCTCAATATCAGGATTACGCGGACCGGTTTGAACTACGATGCGCAGAAACTGCTGCACCTGAACTGGCTGGTGGATGCAGATGAGCTTGACTACAAGCTGATCATCGAAGATATTGAATCGCTTGTCCTGAACGGCAGGCAGCATCTTTCGATGGCGGCAGGCTTGTAAGGCAGACACGCAGGTTTGGGAGGCAGGCTGTCCTGAGAATTCTGCACGACTATGAGAAAACTGAGATATTACTACAAAATGCAGATGCTGTTTGAGCTTCCGGCAAACGACCATCATTTTACGCTCCGGTGTTTTCCGTCCAGTGACGGCTGGCAGAAAATCTGCTGCGAAAAGGTGCAGATCTACCCGAACTATTTCATCTGCAATCAGACCGATTCTTTCTCGAACCGCTGCGTGTACGGAAAGGCCCTGCTTCCGCACAATTATTTTGCCGTGGAAACAAGCGGCGTTGCAGAAGTTTCGGGCGTAAATCCCCTGGCACTGAATGACGGAATGGAAGCTGTCTTCAAGTATCCCACAAAGCTTACGCAGTGCGGGGGCGCACTCAGTGCGTTTTATGAAAAACTCATGGAAGATCCGTGTATGCCCGGAAACTCAAATTTTGCCAGGGCGGAATTTTTCATGGAGCACTTGTCCCGCACGTTCACCTATGTGCAGGGCGTTACCGGTGTTTTTACCACCGCCGAAGAAGCTTTCCGCCTCTGCCAGGGAGTCTGCCAGGATTATGCACACATCCTGCTTGCCCTGTGCCGGAAAAACAGAATGCCGTGCAAGTATGTTGCGGGCATGATGATTGGCGAAGGTGCAACCCATGCGTGGGTCGAAGTTTTTGAAGACGGAAAATGGCTTTCCCTTGACCCAACGCACAACCGCCGGGTTGATGATACCTATATTGTCATTTCCCGCGGCCGGGATGCACAGGACTGTTCGATAAATCAGGGTGTGTTCACCGGCGGCGGAAGCCAGAAGCAGGAAGTGCATGTCTGTGTGGAGGAAGCAGAAAAATGAAAGAAAAGATTGTTACGCTTGCACAGGTGCAGCTCCCCGTAGACGAAGAACTGAAGATTCAGAAACACAGGCTTTTCCCTGACGGCATGGATGAAAGTGAACTTGAACAGGCAGGAAAAAGAATTTCCATCGTAACCGGAATTCACGGCGATGAACTTGAAGGCCAGTTTGTGTGCTACGAGCTTTCCCGCAGGATCAAAGAAAATTCCTGCTTTCTTTCTGGACTGGTAGATATCTATCCTGCCATGAATCCGTTTGGGATTGACAATATTTCCCGCGGCATTCCTGCATTCGACCTTGACATGAACAGGCTGTTCCCCGGCAACGATAATGGCGACATGAATGAATATATTGCTTCCCAGATTATAAGTGACCTGACGGGCACTTCGCTCTGCCTTGATATCCACGCAAGCAATATCTTTCTTACCGAGATTCCGCAGATCAGAATCAACGAGCTGCATAAGGACATGCTGCTGCCCTATGCGCTCAAGTCAAATGTGGATTTTATCTGGGTGCACGGGGCAAGCACTGTTCTGGAATCGACGCTTGCGTATTCGCTTAACTCCCGCGGTGTCAGGACGCTTGTTGTGGAAATGGGCGTTGGCATGCGGATAAGTCCCGAATATGGGAACCAGCTGGTTGACGGCATTTTTTCCCTGATGAAAGAACTTGGAATCTGGCAGGGTGAAGTGAAAGCCCCAAAACGGCCGGTGGTCAGCAATGATGAAAGCGGCAACGATGTCTGCTACCTGAATGCTCCCTGTTCGGGCATCTTCATAAAAGAGAAAAATCACGGAAGCATGGTAAAGAAGGGTGAAACAATCGGAAAAATAATTCAGCCGCTTTCCGGGGAAGTCCTTGCCCGAATTACCGCCCATGAAGACGGCTGGCTGTTTACTATCCGCGAGTATCCGATTGTAGAGGAAGGTTCGCTTATGGGCCGTCTCTTAAAAGAGGAGTGACTGTGAAAGAGGAAATCTTATACGAAATAAAAGGCCTGTACCGGGATGACTTCAGAATCAGGGGATTTAAATTCGGCGGCGGCAAGGATGGTGCTGCTGCTGAAAAATCGGTCTGCGTTATCGGTTCAATGCGCGGAAACGAATACCAGCAGATTTTTTCCTGTTCACATCTTATTGGAAGACTCAAGGCTCTTGAGGAAAAAGGCAAGATTGCGGACGGCAAGGAAATCCTTGTGATTCCCTGCGCGAATCCCTATTCCGTGAATGTGAAAAAACGTTTCTGGACAATCGACAATACTGACATAAACAGAATGTTTCCCGGTTACAGCCTGGGGGAAACCACGCAGCGGATTGCCGACGGTATTTTCCGGACGGTGAAAGATTATGCATTTGGAATTCAGTTTGCTTCTTTTTATATGAGCGGAAACTTTGTACCCCAGGTACGGATGATGAAAACCGGGCGGGAAAATACAGATCTTGCAAAACAATTCGGCATGCCCTATGTTGTCCTGCATAATCCGCGGCCCTTTGACACGGCAACACTCAATTACAACTGGCAGATCTGGGAAACCAATGCCTTTTCAATCTATACCACAAGCACCAGTGCCATTGACCGGAAAAGTGCTGACAGTGCCGTGGATGCGATTCTTAATTTTCTTTCCAAGCAGGGCATCATTGATTACAAAGGCTACGAAGGCTATATTTCCCGCGTGGTTGAAAGCAGGGACTTTGTGAATGTACGCTCTGAATGTGCAGGCTTTTTTGAATGTTTTGTTGCAGCCGGCGAAAAAGTCAGGAAAAATCAGCTTCTTGCTGCAATCACCGACCCGTATACTGCCGCCGTACTGCAGGAAATCCGCTCGGAGGAAAACGGCATTGTTGCCTTTGCCCATAATGAGATTCTGATTTACCAGAATGCGGCGGTGTTTAAGATAATCCGCGATATTAATACCTAGCCGCTTATTTTCCCAGACTGTACACCATGTTCAGCAGCTGGGTGCGCGAATTTACGCCGGCCTTGTTGAAAATGTTGTACACGTGTTTTTTTACCGTAGAGACGCTCACCTGTATCTGCTCGCTGATTTCGCTGTTTGAGCGCCCGTCGGCAATCAGCCTGAGGACGTCTGCTTCCCGCTCGGAAAGTGAAAATGATGCCGCGGCATTACGGATGCAGGAATCGTTTGTAAGCTGGATTTCATTGCCGTCAATCAAATCGAAGAGCAGGTTTTCTATGTGTTTTACTTCGTGCAGGATGCCGCTGATTGTCTTCAACTCTGATTCTGTAAGCATGCATTCACCTCCTTGCAGCAAAAAAAAAAGCCCTTCCGTCCTGTGACGGAAAGGCTCCTTTGCTTCCATTGCGTACCGCTTTTTCTATTGTATACTTTTTTTGATTTTAAGAAAGTGTCTGGCAGCTTTTTTCCCCGGAAATTCAAGGGTTTGCATAGAACTAAAGTTGTATGCGCGCTGCCTGCGTTCCGAAAAACGCTACTTGTTTTTGTTTACAATCCTTGTTTCGCAGGCGCCGGTGGCTATGTCGATGTAACGGACGAACAGCGAAACCTTGTTGTCGGCATTCAGCTTGTCCCAGACAAGGGCGGTAAAATCGTCTATGCCGCCGCGGATGTCAACCAGCGTTGGTTCTCCTTCGTAGCTGGGCAGGGGATTTCCGTCGCCCATGTAGGTATGGATGAACCTGCCGGTACCGGCCTTGCAGCCTTCGTAGCTGAACGTGCAGCGGGTGCAGCGCTCTGCGCAGCCTTCATCGCTTTTGAGGATTGACATCATAAAGCTGAATGCGCCGTTTTCCACGTGCATGATGCCGGAAATGCGGGGCGTGTAGTTCGGTGCATCCGGCTCGAATTCCCTGCTTCTCAGCGACTGCTCGAAAGTCAGCCCGCTCTTGATGCCGTCGTAGATGGTGTCTGTCTGGTCGCCGTTGGTGACGATGGTGTCTGCACCGAGCACGCGGACCGGCGCATAGATGATAAGGCTGGGGTCTTCCAGTTTTGACGGATCGAATGCCTGCGTGCGGATGCCCTCGCCGTCAGTAACAAAGACGCGGTTGCGGCTGTTGCTGCTCCGTCCCATGATGAAGTACGCGCTGACGGCGTATTTTCCGTCCTCGGATGTACCGATGACAATTCCCCTGCCGGGGTATGCATTGCCGGAAAGTTCCTGTGCAAGGCTGTGCATTTCCATGTTCCTGCTCCTGAATTGGCCTGTTCGGAAACCCGATGGTTCCCTCTGATGTGCTTGCATTAAACCTGTTCGGAAACTTCAGTTTCAGAACAGGTTACTTTGAAATGCGATGTTCAAAATCGCGCTGCTTCAGCGATTTTGAACTCGGTTCCTGTTCGGAAACGTAGTTTCCGAACAGATCTATTGTAGCATGGAATGCAGTTTTGTGCTACACTGTAGCAGGAGGTACTGGGCATGGCTGATATTCTGGAGTACATAACATGGCGCGGGGACCTTGATTTTGAGCTTGTTCCCCTGAACGAAGTTGACGCGCTTATTCTCTGTCAGTTGAGCTATCTTGATTTTGGCGGTATTGTTGGTGATGGTTTTTCCGCCGGGGTAACGGTGCGGGAAGCCGCCGACCGTTTCTTTGCTTCCGAGGACAGTTCCCGCCGCAGCGATGTGGGGGCACTCATCAATTTTAAGACGGTGGAGCTGCTGAAGGCTGCGGGCAAATCCGTGCGTTTCGGCTCGCTGCTGATGTGCGGCTATGTTGCCCAGACCGACGAGGTGGAAGAGCTGCAGTTTGCCGCCGTCACTTTTGTGTGCGGGAAGCTTCGCCGCCCCCGCTGGTCCTTTGTTGCATACCGGGGCACTGACGACACTATCGTCGGCTGGAAGGAGGACTTTAACCTTGGCTACAAGGACACTGTTCCTGCCCAGCGTTCAGCCGCTGCCTACCTTGCCGGTGCCGCCAGGAACCTGAAGGGCGCCCTGTACGCCGGCGGGCATTCAAAGGGCGGCAACCTTGCGCTCTTTGCTGCCGCCTGCGCCGAAAAGGGCGTGCAGCGCCGCCTGCTTTCCGTGTTCAACAACGACGGTCCCGGTTTCAGCGATTCCTTTTTTGCCGGCGCAGGCTACCGTGCGGTGGAAGACAGGGTGCAGACCTTTGTTCCCCGCCTCTCTGTGGTCGGCATGCTCTTTTCGCACCCGGAACACTTTACAACCGTGGTCAGCGGGGAAAAGAACATGCTCATGCAGCATGACCCCTTCAGCTGGTTTGTACGTGCAAACGGCTTTGAGGAATGCAGCGGGCTGGGGGAGCGGAGCCGCTTTGTGGGCAAAACGGTGAACGAATGGTTTTCTGACCTCTCCAAGGAAGAAAAGGAGCTGTTCATCGAAACGGTTTTCGGGGTGCTCAAGGATACCGAGGCAAAAACGAATTCGGAACTTGCGGCAAACTGGTTCAACAGCGCCGTGAAGATGGTAAAGTCTGCTTCCCAGCTGAACCCCAAAACCCGCGAGGCGGTAACAAAGACGGTGCAGCTGCTCATAAAAATCATGGTGGACGAGCTGCGCCATGGCAATGCGCCGGAAGCCTGATAAAAAAAGAGGCAGCCCGCAAGGACTGCCTCCCTTCTGCTAAAGCCCTGCACGATGCAGGGATTTTTTATTTCTTGAAGCTTTCAGCTACGGCGACTGCGCAGGCGACCGTGCAGCCGACCATGGGGTTGTTGCCCATGCCCATGAAGCCCATCATCTCCACGTGTGCGGGGACAGATGAGGAACCGGCGAACTGTGCGTCGGAGTGCATGCGGCCGAGCGTGTCCGTAAAGCCGTAAGATGCAGGACCTGCAGCCATGTTATCCGGATGCAGGGTGCGTCCCGTACCGCCGCCGGAAGCCACAGAGAAGTACTGCTTGCCGGCAAGCAGGCGCTCCTTCTTATAGGTGCCTGCTACAGGGTGCTGGAAGCGGGTGGGGTTGGTGGAGTTGCCTGTGATGGAAACGTCAACGCCCTCGTGCCACATGATTGCGACACCTTCGCGCACGTCATCTGCACCGTAGCACTTAACGACTGCACGTTCCGGATTGTTGCCGTACTTCACTTCCTTGATAACCTTGAGCTGTGCATCCGGGTGATCTGCGTCGCGGGTGCCGGTGTAGTCAAACTGTGTCTGCACATAGGTAAAGCCGTTGATGCGGCTGATGATCTGTGCTGCATCTTTTCCCAGACCGTTCAGGATGACGCGGAGCTTGTTCTTGCGGACCTTGTTTGCATTGGCTGCAATCTTGATTGCGCCTTCTGCCGCTGCGAATGACTCGTGGCCGGCAAGGAATGCGAAGCACTGGGTCTCCTCGGAAAGGAGGCGTGCGCCCAGGTTGCCGTGGCCGATGCCGACCAGGCGGTCATCTGCAACTGAACCGGGCAGACAGAATGCCTGCAGGCCTTCGCCGATTGCTGCTGCTGCGTCGGAACCGGTCATGCTGCCGGCCTTTTCGCCCTTCTTGAGGGCGATTGCAGAACCGAGCACGTATGCCCACTTTGCGTCTTCAAAACAAATCTGCTGTGTGCTCTGGCAGATTTCGTACGGGTCAAAGCCCTTTGACTTGCAGAGGTCACGGGCTTCGTTCAGCCCCTTTTCGCCCTCGCTGAAACCATAAGCCTTGAGCGCCTTGTTCACCTGCGGAATGCGGCCTTCAAAATCTTCAAATAATGACATTGTATACCTCTTGGAATGTCTGGAATAAATCTTGTCAATGCTGCCCGTGGGGCTGCCGCCGTGCGGCTACTCCTTCCTCGGGTCGATGAGCTTGACTGCGCCCTGATCCTCAGTAACGCGGCCATACTGCGTGCGTGCCTTTTCGATGGCTTCCTTCGGGTCGGTGCCGGCCTTGAGGGCATCCATCAGCTTGCCGAAGTTGATTGTCTTGTAGCCGATAACCTGGTTGTCCTTGTCGAGCGCCAGCTTTTCCACGTAGCCTTCAGTCATCTCAAGGTAGCGGGGACCGGTCTTGCGGGTTGCAAACATGGTGCCAACCTGTGAGCGGAGGTTCTTTCCGAGGTCTTCGAGTGAAGCACCGACTTTCAGGCCGTCTGCTGAGTATGCAGACTGTGTGCGTCCGTAGATAATCTGGAGGAAGAGTTCGCGCATGGCCGTGTTGATTGCATCGCAGACAAGGTCCGTGTTCATTGCTTCAATGATGGTCTTGCCGATGAGGATTTCTGATGCCATTGCCGCTGAGTGTGTCATGCCGGAGCAGCCGATGGTCTCGACCAGGCATTCTTCAATAACACCATTCTTCACGTTCAGCGTGAGCTTGCATGCGCCCTGCTGCGGTGCGCACCAGCCGATGCCGTGTGTGAATCCGGAAATGTCTTCCTGTGTTTTTGCCTGAACCCACTTTCCTTCCTCAGGAATCGGAGCCGGCCCGTGATAAGCGCCCTTCGCAAGCGGACACATGTGTTCCACTTCTGCAGTGTACTTCATACCGTTTACCTCGAATAGTAATAGAGTCTGTGCCGGGCAGGAGTCTGCTGTCCGGCATTCCGCAGGGAATTATAGCACATTGTACGGCATTCTTCAATTCCCCGGCGGGCAATACGGCGGGTATGGGCTGACGCGCTATTTTTTGCGGCTGAACACGCGGTAGTTCATCCAGGGGAAGATGCAGTCCTCTTTTTCCATGTTGCACAGCCATTCGGTGCTTACCGTGTTGCTTGCAAGGGAATCAAAGACTGCCGTGAAATTCAGGATGTTTTTCTTGAAGGTCTGCTCTGCGTATTCCGGCAGCTGCCCGTCGTGTATCATTTTTGCCCAGTCGCCGGACTGAGCAAGGAGCACTTCGCGGGCGCCCAGGTTGAGCATGCGGGCCTTTATGCCGCTTTCTGAGGGAAAGCGTTCCGTCAGGTCGGTCATGCGTTCGCTTGCCTTGCGTACGTAGCGCATCATCCAGTTATTTGAGCTGTCCAGCAGGTTTTCTGCGTAGCCGGTACCCTCCGCGCTGCAGGGGTAGGGGGCGATTTTCTGCAGGGTGAACTGCTTCTGCAGGTTGTCGCGGCACAGCCCCAGCGCCACGTCCTGCTGTGCGGCAGCTGCCCGTATCACCTGTTCAAGCCAGAGGATTCCTTCGTGCCAGCTGCTGCCCAGGAGCGCCGCCGGAATAGTGCAGACAAGCACTGCATCCGAGTCGTCCAGCCCTGCTGCTGCCTGTACCAGTTTTTCCTTCTGCGTGCTGAAAAAAGACAGGGCGTCTGCCACCGCCTGTGCCTGCGCATCCTGCTGGCTGTAGGTGCTGCCGCCGTTGTTCCAGTACTTGAACTGCGTCTGCAGCCTTGTCTTGTTTGTGCCGAGGAAATCTTCCAGCGCTCCGTCCGGCAGGTCGTAGCCTGCATCGCGCTGCTGGTTGCGGTACACTGCCCGGTGCATAAAGCCGTCCGGCCCGGAGATGACGTCCGGTACGGTGCTGTCCCTGCCGAAGAGCACCAGCGAATTGTTTGTGCGCACCGGGGTGAAAATCCCCGTGCTGCAGGGGCTGCCGGAAAAGAGCAGCGCGCGGGTGTCGAGCACAGTGTAGTTTATGCCGTAGGAACGCAGCAGTTTTTCAAAGCCGTCTGCCCAGCCCATGTAGGGCAGGAAAAAGCCTTCCCCGGTTTCGCCGAAGAACGTGCGGTGCGCGTACAGTCCTGTTTCAACCTGCGCATTGAGCACTTCCTTGATGTCTGCGTAATGGGGCAGGTAGGCGTAGGTTGCTGCCGTCGGGATGAATTCCAGATAGCCCTTGTCGGCAAAGTGTCGGAACTTTTTCAGCAGGTTCTGCCCGTATGTTTCGGTAAAGTCAAGCTTGTCTTTCTGCAGCTTGCGCAGGCAGGAACGCACGTTGTCCAGCATGTCAGGATCATCCTTTGCGCGCTCAAGTTCAAGCTCGCCGAGCGCTATGCGCTTGTCCAGCCAGCTGACGTACTGTTTCTGCACCTGTGCATCGGCAAGCAGCGTGCACAGCGGGGCGCCCATCACCATGCCGAGCTTAAAGGGAACGTGCTCCGCCTCCAGCGTGCAGAAAAGGTTGAGCAGCGGGATGTACGTGCCTGAAATTGCCGTAAAAAGCTGCTCGTTGCCGTAGGAAAAATCCCGGGAACTGTCTGCGCTGTGTATGTATGCCTGCTCGGCGACGATGATAAAAATGATGTCCTTCTGTGCCATTTCCGTCTCTTCCTTTTTGGAGCCTTCCCGAGGCATCCTGAAAACTTTTTCGCGAACTCTATTTACTGAATGACTGCCTGTGGTTCAGGTACTGCTTCCGCAGCAGGCTTTCAATGCCGGAAAGCATGACCAGTTCCGGGGCTTCCACCTTTTTGCCGGGCTGCATGTCCATGACTGCGCTGCATTCTTCCGGAATCTGTATGCGGCCGGTGTGTGCCAGAATGTCCGTCCGCCCGCTGCCCATGCTGCATGCAAGCTCTATGGCAAAATATTTTTTGTCCGATGAAAGCAGCACGTACTGTTCGCGTTCTGCAAGCGAGACGCGCACGTCTATGGAATCAGACGGCTTTTCCGCCTGTTCCGTGTCAAAGAAGACAATGTGCAGGCTCAGGTGGTCAAAGTCCGGATTATCCTTCAGGGATTCATATTCTGCAGCGCGGATGTCCCAGAACACGAATGCCCATGCAGGGTTCTGCAGTATTGCATGAATGCTTGTCTCATTGTATGAAGCGGGGAGCACCTGCACAAGCGGGAATGTATCCTCGGTGAAGGTGACGTCTTTGTCGGCGTCGCGGTCATGCTCCATCTCTTCCGTGGATTCAAGGATTTCTTCGATGATAAAGCGCCTGTTCAGATCCTGCGGGATGTCTATGCCGTAGTCGTCCGCAAGATCCAGTAAATCCTGCGTGGAAAATGATTCCAGCTGCTGGCGCGAAAGAAACTTTTGTTCCATAATGCGCTCTATGATATAGTAAAATGGAGCTTGTTTCAAGAGTGGGGCAGCAGCGGACGGGCGGCGGTTCAGAAGCTGCGGAACTGGTCTGCGGGTTCCTGGGCAAAGTAGGCGTTTACGCGCTCCCGGCTTTCTTCCGGGCTTTTTGCGTTGAGCATCTGGGTCTGGAAGTAGTGCGCAAACGAGAAATTCTGGCAGTAATAGGCAAAGAAACGCTGGAGCCGCGTCTTCCAGAATTCCTGCGGCTGGTAGCGCTGCACGTTGTCGATGAAGTCAAGCGCCAGCTGCCGGCAGTCTACGGTCTGCGCTTCCTGCGGGGCCGCAGCGCTGTCCTGCAGCAGGTCTGCGCGGAGCTGGGCGAAAATCCACGGCTTTTGCGCGGCGGCCCGTGCCACCATAAGCCCTGCGGTGTGCGGTGCTGCACAAAGCGCGTGCCGGGCGCTCTGCACGTCGTGGATGCCGCCGTTCAGGTAAACCGGAACTTTGCCTTCGTAGCGGAGCGCGAGCTTTTCTACATATTCGTAACGGGGAAGCCCGCGGTATTTTTCCTTCATCGTGCGCGGGTGCAGGGTAAGCGTTTCCACGCCTTCTGCAACGAGCATGTCCGTGAATGCAAAGAAATCGTCGTCCGTAAAATCTTCCGCGCCCAGCCTGCATTTTACGCTGAGCCGCATGTGCTGCCCGCCGCTCTGTTCTGCCCGGGTGAGCGCTGCCTTGACGGCACGGACTGCAGCCTGCGTTTCTTCCCGCGGCTTGAGCATCCAGGCAATCCCGGCGCCGGTCTTGTAAATCTGCGGTGCGGAGCAGCCCATGTTGATGTCAATCCCTTTGCCGCCTTTTGCTGCAACGACAGCCGCGGCCTGTGCAAGGGAATCTCCTTTGGTGCCGGTAAGCTGCCAGACAATTTTTTCCGGCACCGGGCCGTTCAGCAGGTAATATTTTTCGAAGGGCCCCATGTTGAGCAGCGAAGGGGCATTTATCATCTCGGTGAAATATTCGTCGCAGCCGCCGAACTGTTCCACGGTGCGGCGGAAAGCCTCGTGGCTGAGCGTTGCCATGGGGGCGCAGATAAGCTTCATGCTGTTTCCCCGCTGCCGGTTTTTTGGGCTGCAGCTCCATCTGCTGCCGCTGCAGGTTCCGGCCCGGCGGACAGCTTTCCGTCCAGGTAGCGCTGGAAGAGCCGCGCCGCATACCGGCACAGCTCCGGGCAGGGGCGTTTTTTGTAGTAGGCTTCAGTGCGGGCTTCGGAAACGGGCGCGGTGCCGTCGCCTTCCACAGTGGAATTGCGCAGCATGCGTCCGGTACCGCCGGCGGGGGCAAGCCCCAGCAGTTCCCTGCAGATAATGGAGCCGTTGTCCCGGCGGAACTGCTGAGCAAGCAGCTGCCCCTCCCGGTACAGCTCATCTTTTGCAGCTTTGTCGCTGCCGTCTGCAGAACCGCGCAGCAGGCTGAGTGCCATGAGCATGCCGTTCAGCGTGCCGCAGGTTTCCCGCAGGCGGCATATTCCGCCGCCGAATGCCTGCGACACTTTTGCCGCCGTATCTGCAGCAAGCCCCAGCTGCGGGGCAAAGACAAGAAACACGGACTGCGAACAGTTGTACCCGCTTCTGAAATAAGCTTCGGCTTTTTCACCGGCTTCTTCTTCCGTCATCTTCAGTCTTTCCTGATCAGGTTCTCGATGACTTCTGCCGCACCGTCAACATAGCCTTCCGTAAGGGATTCAACTTCTCCGTTGTCTACCGTGACGGACATTTTCTGTTCTACCGGAATGCGGGCAAGCACCTTGAGCGAAAAATCCTCTGCGATGCGGTTGATGTTGCTTTCGCCGAATACGTTGAGTTCCTTGCCGCAGTCAGGGCACTTTACGTAGCTCATGTTTTCGATAAGGCCAAGGATGGGCACGTTCATCATGTTTGCCATGTTCACGGCCTTTTCCACAATGACGCGTACCAGCTGCTGCGGGGAAGAGACCACGATGATGCCGTCTACCGGTATTGACTGGAACACGGTGAGCGGAACGTCGCCTGTTCCCGGCGGGCAGTCCACGAACATAAAGTCAACATTGTCCCACACCACGTCCGTCCAGAACTGCCGCACTGCGCCGGAGATAACCGGGCCGCGCCAGATAACGGGGTCTGTGCTGTGCGGCAGCAGAAAGTTCATGGACATAATCTGCACGCCGCCCTTGCTCTGCACGGGCTTCAGGAATTCCTGCGCCTTGCCGTCGCTGCCGCTCATGGTGCCGGTTTCCGCCCGCTCGTCCTCAAGGCCGAATGCCATCGGAATGGAAGGGCCGGTGATGTCTGCGTCAAGGATTGCTGCCCGCCAGCCGTCCTTTGAAATCTTTGATGCAAGCAGGCTTGTGACAAGCGATTTGCCGACGCCGCCTTTGCCGCTGACGATGCCAATAACCTTCTTGACGGAGGAGCCTTCATGGAGCTTCTCGTGCATGTCTCGCTTTTCGCAGTTGTTCTGTGAGCAGCCGGAACAGTTGTGGTTGCAGTTTTCTTCCTGTGCCATAGTTTCCTCGAATCCTGAAATAAACGGCGGGAAGTGCCGGATGCCGTTCCTGCCGCCAGAGTTACAGCTTACGCTGTCAGCTCTAATATAATGAAAAGAACCCCCGTCGGCAAGCTGAAGTTCCGGCGGGGGCTGGTTTACAATTGCATTCGCGTACTGGTGTGCGCGTATGTGCTGGCGCATGCGTGCCTCAACGCACGAGCGCTTCGCTCCAGTATTCCTGGTTGTAGATGTCGGTAAAGCGGTACATGAGCCGCACTTCCCCGGAGCCGACGTCTACGTTGCTGATTTCCATCCGCTCCGTAACCTTCATCGGCTCGCCCAGCTTGTAGCTGTCCAGATACGTGCCGTCGTAGCTGTAGTAGTCGCACAGGAATTCCAGTGTGTCGCCGGCATGCAGCTCGGTCAGGCTCTTTGCAACGGTTTCAGTTTCCTTTTCGCGGTAGTCGGACTGGGCGCCCGCGATGAATCCGTGGGGATGTTCCCGGTCGAACACGAGCCACAGATTTACCCGGTTGCCGTTGAGCAGTGCGGGGACACGTCCCGTTGTAATGCTTGCACCGGCGCTCTCCGTGGTGTCCATGTGGTAGTAGGCGACCGGCTGCCCGTTTATGGCAAGCCAGTTGCGGTCAGTGTCTGCAACAAGGTTTCCGTCATCGTCAAAGCTGAAGATGTTGTCGAGTCCCAGGTCAATGTAACCGTCGCCGTCGTCGTAGAACATGTTCAGGTCGAGCGCATGCACAAGTTCCCACTGTGACTGCGGAAGCGACATAACGGCCTTGCCTGCTGCCTGCGTCCACACAAGGTTCCCCGCGTCAAAGCGGTTCATTGCAATGTATCCGGCGGTGTCTTCCAGCGACATTTCGCGGCCGGAAAGGAAGTCTGTGTTGCCGCTGGTCAGCCCGCTGATAAGGCCGCTGCCGCCGTTGCCCAAGAACGCGCCCAGGAGCTGCCCGATGAGTTCTGCGCTGTCCGGTGTGCCTGAGCTGGAGCCGGTTCCAAAGAGCGAGGGAACAGGGCTTGAGCTGCCGCCCGCCGCGGCCTGTCCGCTCACTTCAAGGCTTGCGAATTCGCGGATGCACTGCGCGTAATCATCATCCATGCCGATTTCTTCGTAGGTGTCGCACATTTTGTCCACGTAAGATGCCCGCTGGTACGGGAAGTAAATCGACACGCCGTATGCGTTCGTCATGTTTGAAGAAGTCTTGTTGTATTTGACTGCACCCTGCAGCACCCGGCTGAGCGCCCTGCTTTCGCTTGTGTTCATCTTTTCGCACAAATCTACAAGGTCAACCTGGTCAATCTTGGAACTTGCAGCGAATTCGCGTGTGGTGTAGCGTGCGTCGGAAACCGTGCGGTAATCCTTGTCTGCAATCAGCCTGCTGACCGACTTTGAGAATGCAGAGAGCGGCTTGGGCACCGTGTGCGCGAATTCCGCAAGGTCTATGACAGAAAGCGTCGTCTTCTGTCCGCGGCAGCGCCTGTCGCACTGAGCCACAAAGTCATCGACGATGTTTCTGCCGGTTTCCAGCGTGGAAAGGGATGTGTTGCTGCCCAGCGCCGTAAGCCAGTTCGTGTAGTACCAGCCGATGCCCGGCTCTGTTTCCTCCGAGGCAATCATGTAGTCCGCGTGCCTGTCCAGCATGAGCGCAGTTTCTGCCGTTGCCATCAGGCAGGCGTCAAAGCCGATGAAGTCGAACTTTACGCCGCCGTCCTTGAGTGCCTTGTTTATGCCGGCAAGATTCATGGAACCCTTTTTTGCGTTCTTTTCGTCATAGCCGTAGCCGCTTACCGAACCGCCGCCGTGATCCCAGAAGATAAGGTCGTAGCGGTTTGCGGGGAAGTTCTTTGCCGTCCATTTGATGAAGGCGGAAAGCGTGGCGGGGTCGGTCATTACCTTGGAGCCGTCGTTTTCTACGAGCCGCTTGAGCCTGCCGCCCGTTACCTGATATATCTGGTTTGCCGTGCTGCTGATGCCGCTGGTCTGCCACTGCTTGCAGCCGCCGGTGTAGACGATGAGGTTTACGTTGTCGCCGAACTTTGCGGCCGCCATCTCTGACAGGTCGGAAGAAGCCATGCCGTGCTTGGATTCAAGGTCGGTGCCGCACATGTAGACCATGAGCGTTACGGTGTCCTGTCCGCCGCCGGCAATCTTTGTGTAGCGCGCGCGGGAACCCGGTGCAACCGAATCGTCTACCGTTGCATAGGATGTTGCTGCTGCCTCTGTGCTGGTACCTGCAGATTCCGTGCTGTATGCGGAAGAACTGCCGTCTGCTTCCGTTCCGCCGCCGGAAAGCCCGCCGCCGAAGAGCATTTTGAGTACGAGCACTGCAATGATTGCAATGATGCCGCCGCCGCCCGCTGCCGCCCGTTTCCCGGAACCGCCGGAGCTGCCTCCCTGTTTTCTGCCGGAATAGCCGTTGGAAGAGCCGACCGGGCCTGTGCCCAGACCTTCACCCCGTTTATGTACACCAGTGCTGTTGTTTGTGACGTGCTTGTCCCGACTCTGCGGGCGTTTTGTATCCATTAGTGCAATGCCTCCTCTTCATGCGTGAAGATGTTTTATTAAACCTGTTCGGAAACTTCAGTTTCAGAACAGGTTACACTAGAATGCGGTGTTTAAAATCACGTTATTTGAGCGATTTTAAACTCGCCGGCCTGAGGTCTATTATACTGGATTCCGGTGTGAATGGCAATGTAAGTGCCGGAGCGGCGGCGGACTGGCGCGGGGACAAAAAAAAGAGGGGGCAATGATATCATTGTCCTGCCGACGGGGAGAAAACAGGCGGCGCCCCCTGTTCCGGGGAAAAATGCTGCCGCCTTTCAGTGAAGTGCGGAACTTTTCCGGGCAGTGTCAGGCGAGGGGTTCAGCTCAGATGAAGTAGCTGAACTTTTTGTACCATGCCTCATAGTCTTCGTCGGTGACGCAGTCCTCATATTCGAAGATAGCGCTCTCCACCTCCTGGGTGTCGAAGCCCTGCTGCATCATCTCATACATCGTCTGCAACTGCTTGTACAAGTTTTCAATTTCGCTACGCATTCCTTTAATTATACTGCAACAGTCGCGTTTTGTGAAGGGGGAAAGTGACTAAAGCTGCGGAACCGTGCGGAATCGCGGCGCAATTCCAGCAGTTCCTTGCATGGGGCTAAGCCCGCAACTCACCGGCCAGTGAGCTGGCTTCTCACCGACCAGTGAGCTGCCTTCTCACCGACCGCTGAGCTGCCTCCTCACCGACCGCTGAGCTGCCTTCTCACTGACCGCTGAGCTGCCTCCTCACTGACCGCTGAGCTGCCTCCTCACTGACCGCTGAGCTGCCTCCTCACCGGTCTTTCCTGTGCTTCCCCCAATGCATGGGGGAAGGTGGCCTCTTTTTTTGCAAAAAGGTGAGGAAACTTTAGGTAACAGCCGGAATTGCACTTGAAATTTTCCCTCATGCTGTTATATTGTTATAATAACAGCATAAAGTGGGGGCGTGTTTTTTGCCCCAAAGGAGTCCTGTATGCAGAAGAAGCCTGTTTTTTACCCCCGTTTCATTGCCCGCAGGGGCGTGGCAGCCGCTGCCCTGCTTGCGGCCGGGCTTTTATTCTGCGCACCGGCACTGCTTTCTTCCTGTGCAAATGCGGTGAACAGCCGCGGCGGGCCGGTGGACGGGAGCGGTTCTTCAGGCGGCGGCAGTGCTTCCGGCAGTAATAGTGCTACTAGAAATGGTAGGGGGGGGGGCTGGCGCCGGCAGTACGGCACCCGGTGAGATTACCGGTGCAGACTCGTCCCGCTACACCGTCGGCGAGCGCATAGACTACGCCGCACAGACCGGTACCTCAGTTTCTTCAAGCACCGGCGCAGGGTACATTACCGTTACGCCGCCGCAGAATCCCCTTCCATATAAAGACCCCTACACGGCAGACGGCTCCGGCACGCAGCCCTCGTGGACGGAATACCGCGTGACCGTCACCGTGGGCGGCACGCCGTTTTCATTTACCTTTGCGGCGGGCAGCACGGAGGCAAAAGTCATAGACAACGTGCCAACCGGCACGACGCTTTCCGCGGAGTCCGAAATGGATTTGAGTGACGGCGCATGGGGTACCAATGGCGCGGGCACCCCGCTCTGTGCCGTAGCAGCACCCGCCGTCATTCAAAGCGGCGACAACACCATCACCATGTACGCGCGCTACCCGCTGGTCTGCCGGATGTCCAGCGATGCTGCGGGGCAGGGCGCGGCAATCACCGGCACGGCACCCGCATACTACACCAACGGCAGCCCCACGCCGCTTCCTTCCGCGACGGAATCCTACGAGGCCGACGGCACGACCATGCGCTTTGCAGGCTGGGCGCTCAGCGACGGCGGCACGCCCGTCATCAGCGGCAGCGTTCCCAGCACGGGCGTTTACAAGGGAAAGCTGACGCTCTGGGCAAGCTACAGCGAATGTACCGTGAGCATCAGCACAGGCGCGGCGGGCACCGACCCGATACTGGCAGAAGGCGACACGCTTGCCCTCACCGCAGTGCCAGCGGGCTTCCCGTCCGCGCCCTCATATACCTGGAGCATCGAAAGCCCCGCCGCCGACGCACCGGTTACCGTGAGTTCATCCGGCGTGGTAAGCCCGGTGCCGGGAAAATCCGGCTCCGCAACCGTAAAAGTAACGGCCACCTGCGGCGCACTCACGGCAACTGCCACGCAGAACGTAAGCGTTGCCGCGCTCAGCGTGACCGGCGCCGCGGCTGTGGAGGCAATGCGCCTTGCCGACGGCTCCAAGTCCGTTTCCGCCACTGTGAGCGGCTACACCGGCACCGTGGAATACAGCTGGACAAGCAGCAGCACTGCCGTTGCCACCGTGAGCCCCGCGAATACGGCAGCCGTAACCGTTGCGCCGCTTGAGGGCGGTATCACGACGCTTTCCGTGACGGCAGTGCTCAAGGACAGCTCCGGCAGCACAATCAAGGTGCTGCCCGCAAAGACCGTTGATGCTGCCGTGCTTGAGGTGGTGCTTGGCGGCAGCGGACTGCCTGCAAACGATACTGACCCCATCGTGCTCACCGCCGGTTCCACGGAAACTGCGGTGCTTACGGCGACCCTGCGCGGCATCTCAAGCGGCGTAACTTATGCATGGGAATCCGGCGACACCAGCCTCTTTACCGTAAGCCCGGCGAATACGTCCGGCACCACCGTTACGCCGGTGGCAGCGGGCAGCGACAGTGTAACCGCAACGCTGACCTACAGGGGCGTGTCCGTAAGTGCAAGCAGGAACGTGAGCGTGGCGGGAATCAGCATAGTGCTCGGTACCGGCAGCGCGGTGCGCGTGTGGGATCCGGTGGGCAGCAACGCGGTAAGCCTTACGGTGCAGCCGGTGGGCTTTGCGGCCGTGGACAGCTACACGACCACCGCCTACGCCTCCAGCGACACGACCGTTGCCACTGTCACGGCAACCGGCGGCGGAAGCGGCATGGACGTGCAGTTCCTGAAGGGCGGCGCCGTCACCGTAACGGCGGTTGCAAGCTACGGCGGAAAGACCCTGACCGCAACAAAAGAGCTTGCGATGCTGCAATTGCAGCTGGGCGGAAGCGGGCTTCCGTCCGGCTCTAACCCGATAGTGCTCACCGCCGGTTCCACGGAAACCGCGGCGCTTACTGCTACGCTGGTGGGGCTGACCGCAGACAGCTGGACATGGGAATCCGGCGACACCGATACATTCACCGTGAGCCCGGCGGCTACGGCGGCAACGACCGTTACGCCGGTAGCGGCGGGCAGCAGTACCGTCACCGTCAAGGCGACCTACGAGGGCGTGGACATTACGGCAAGCCGGAACGTGAGCGTGGCGGGCATCACCATAACCGGCACAACGCCCTACCTGTGGGACGCAACCGCAGCAAGCCAGACCTTTGACCTTACCGTTGATTCGGTCGGTCTGCCCGCCGGGGCAAGCGTGACCTATAATATCAGCCAGTACAGTTCAAGCGATACGGATGTTGCCACCATTGCGACCGGCGGCAGTCCTGAGGGTGCTACCATCACCGTAACCGCCAACAAGGGCGGCATCACGACCATAACCGCAAAGGCGACCTACGGCGGCAAGGTGCTGATCGCAACAAAGGAGATAGCCGTACTCAGGCTGCTCGTCACCGACGCGGCGGGGGCAGCCGTGCCAGCGACCGGCAACAACCTTACGGACGGACCGATGGCAATCACCGCAAGCCTTGAGGGCATTCCTCCTGCGGACGTGAGCTACGCATGGACAAAGACCGGCGACAGCACCATAAACATCAGCAGCACCACCGGCGCAAGTACCACCGTAAGCGGTACGTCCGGCAGCGCCAGCGTCACCGTGACGGCGACCTATAAGGACGGCACGGAATGCACCTCGCCCGCGATGTCGTTTGCCGTGGGAATTGATGTGAACAACCTGGCGGCATACCTGCAGGAACTGTATGACAATGGCCAGACCGGTTCTGCCGCAGATCCGGTTGTGCTGCCCCCGATAGTCGGGCTGACCCCGGATAACTGGACTGGTATTAGCTATGCCCTGAACAGTTCTCCCGGCAGCAGCATCTACGTTGACCTGTCGCAGACACAGTTGCCGGAGGGAATTACGACGATGAAAAATGGCTTCAATTGGTGCAGCAGAATGGTGAAGACGCCGCAGCTGCCGGCAACCATGACCGGCAGCATGATGTCATGCTTCGAGCGGTGCTACAGTCTGACCACCGCACCGGCGATACCTGCCGGCGTAACCACCATGCAGAATTGTTTCATGACCTGTACAAGCCTTACAGATGTCTCTGCGGTGACGATACCTGCCGGGGTGTCCTATGTTACTCGATGTTTCTCCGGGTGTACAAGTTTGTCAGACCTCTCGGGACTGACGATAGCTGACGGGGTGACCACCATGTTAGATTTATTTGTAGGCTGCACAGCCCTGACTGACTCAGCCGTATTGGCGCTGAATATACCTTCCAGCGTTACCGATATGGGAGGGTGTTTCGAAGGCTGTACTGGTCTGACGGACTTGTCCGGCTGGACGGTACCTGCCGGTGTTACTGACCTGGGCAGCTGTTTTGCGGACTGTACGGGTCTGACTCAGGCACCTGCAATACCAGAAGGTGTTCAGGACCTTGATGGCTGCTTCTCCGGATGCACGGGCTTAACAAAGGCTCCGGTGATACCCGCGTCTGCGAATAGGATGGTAGGGTGCTTCCGTAACTGCTCGGGCTTGACGGGCAACATTGTCCTTAAGGGGTCAGGCGTCTACGGCACTTTTAATTATGCTGTTTCGGGGTGTGACCCTGCCAGCGTAACCGTGTATGTGTCTGCTGGCAAAAAGAGTTCGTTCCAGTCCGCCACTGGGAATAGCGGCTTTATCGTTAAAGAAGTCGGCGATGGCGGTGATGTCGCCGACTGGCCCGATCCGTAAGCATACCGTATATGCCGCCGGAGCGGTATCCCGGCTGCCCCGGAACCGCCCGGAGTGGGGGCGCTGCGGGTGAGGGGCGGCCGCCGTGCGGTACCAAACATGCACGGGAGGCAGCGGGTGCCGCTAAACCGTTACCTGCTCAGTTTCCAGCGCCTGTATGTCCTCAACAGACAACCCGGTATACTGAGCAACTTTCTCCACCGGCAAGCCATCCGCCAGCATATTGCGGGCAGACTCCTGCTTGCCCATAAAGAGACCTTCATTTCTTCCGTCATCCCTGCCGTCAAGGTACGCATCCCTCCGCAGGATACGGTCGTATTCTTCCTGATCAAATTCCGTAAGGCTCATATTCAAAACCTCCGTGTTCGTGTTGCGAACACAACGAGTTTGTGCTACACACAAACTCGCGAAATAATATACTTACACCGTTACAGGTTCTGCTTTCAGCGCCTGTATGTCCTCGATAGACAACCCGGTTATCTCGGCAATATCGGTCACGGGAAAATTCCGTGCCAGCATATTGCGGGCATCCTCCTGTTTGCCCATAAAGAGGCCTTCATTTCTTCCGTCATCCCTGCCGTCAAGGTACGCGTCCCGCCGCAGGATGCGGTCGTATTCTTCCTGATCAAATTCCGTAAGGCTCATGTTTAAAACCTCCATTTTCTGCTGCTTAAAGTATCCTTCAAGCAGGTTTTCCCGTATGGCGTAGTCCAGCGCCTCTTCAACAGCGCTGGCAGCCGGCATCTTTGCCTGCAAATTCTGCTTGACCCTGTTCACGTAACTACAATAATCATACAACGGCTTGCACTTTTTTTGAAGAGCTTCGCGTTCGCAAAGCGAACGCATCGAGTTTGTGCATGGCACAAACTCGCGAAATAGCCTGCATTCGTGAGTTTCTGCGTAGCAGAAACTCATTGGCTTCCCGCAAGGGAAGCCGCTGTCCACTCGAAGCCTTCACCGCTTCCCGCAGGTTCGAATGCGTCCGAGAGCCGCTGACAGGATACGTCAGGCAGCTTCTTATCCCCGTTATAGAATACGATAAAGCAAGGTGCTGGAATCGTAACGAGCCGGGAACTCAGCAAATTTTCTCTCCGGGAAGAAAGATACATCTGGTATAACTGCGCAAAATACATCAACCCGCGCAGCGGCATGTTCGGGTTAAAGCTGGACTGCTGCTCGTACAAGTTCATCTGGCTTCCAATCAAAAATGAGATGTCATTCTTCATCGTGATGTAAATGACATTCTCAATGGTCGTCAGCGACAGCGCGTCCGGGTCGGTGTAATTTGTGTTGTTCAGTGCATTGTATAAGTCTAATCGCCACCGCTTGCTTTCTTCGGTATTGCGCCCGAAAATCGCCTTGAACAGCCGGTCTTTATACTCACGTTTGGGCACGGGCGGGTTCAGGCTGGCGGCAGTCAGTTCTTCAGCCGTGGTGGAATCTAGGTTTTTCATCGCTTTTACCTCCACCTATAGACTTGCCTAGATTATGCTTTTTTTGTCAGTTTTTCGCGAAAATAGTTTGAAAAAGTTTCAAAGACGGTCTGTTTGGGGCGCTATCCCCATGCATGTGCAGTACCGCAGCTGTATATTGGGTAGCAGCTGCATTTTCCTCATCTCACACGCCGGCTGCTTCCTTCCCCCGCGCTGACGCCATTGCCCGCGGCTGTGTTTTCTGCTATAGTGTACGCTATGCAGCATAACTACCGAAAAACGCTGACAGCGTGTTACCTGGGATTTATTACGCAGGCGATTGCCTCAAACTTTGCACCGCTTCTGTTTCTGACTTTCAACAGGAGCTATGGTGTTCCGCTGGCGAAAATTGCACTGATTCCCGCGGTGTTCTTTATGACGCAGCTGATTGTTGATGTTATCTGCGCGCAGGTCGTGGACAGAATCGGCTACCGGAAGTGCGTGATTGCTTCGGAAGTCTGCACGGCGGCAGGGCTTGTGCTGCTTGCGTTCCTGCCGGAGCTGTTTGCGGATCCGTTTACCGGGATTGTCATAAGCGTTGCGGTGTATGCAACCGGCAGCGGACTGATTGAAGTGCTGGTGAGTCCGATTGTAGAATCGTGTCCGTTCGAGCACAAGGAAACGGTGATGAGCACACTGCATTCCTTCTATTGCTGGGGTTCCGTGGGCGTGATTGTGCTTTCTACGCTGTTTTTCAGGCTGGCGGGAATTCACAACTGGAAGATTCTTGCATGCATCTGGGCCGTGCTGCCGCTTGTGAATGTCTTTAATTTTGCGGTCTGTCCGATAGAGCATCCCACCGGCGGTGAACGGGGCATGGGCATTGCCGCGCTGTTCAGGCTGCCGTTTTTTTACCTTGCGGTGCTTCTTATGGTGTGTGCCGGAGCGTCCGAGCTTTCAATGGCTCAGTGGGCGTCTGCGTTTGCAGAAGGGGCGCTGGGGCTTTCCAAGACGGCGGGCGACCTTGCCGGGCCATGCCTTTTTGCCGTTACGATGGGAACCTGCCGTGCGATTTTCGGGAAGTTCGGTGCACGCATGAATCTGATGAAGTTCATGATGGCTTCGGGCGGACTGTGCCTGCTCAGCTACCTGCTTGCCTCTCTTTCCCCGCTCCCGGTCCTGGGGCTTTTGGGCTGCATCATCTGCGGCTTTTCCGTGGGCATCATGTGGCCGGGAACAATCAGCATCTGCTCGCCGCGAATCCCCAGGGGCGGCACTGCGTTTTTTGCCTTTCTTGCAATGGCCGGAGATTTAGGCGGAGCGGCCGGCCCTGCGCTGGTGGGAATTGTGAGCCAGTCTGCGGGCAATAACCTGCAGCGGGGGCTGCTTGCCGGCGGCATTTTCCCGGTGCTGCTTGTTGCTGCACTGCTGGTACTTTCCGCGCGGGAAAAGTCCGGTGCTCAAGTGACAACCGCTTCTTGACCTGCCGGAATTGCGGCAGCTCCATGCATGGTGGGTAACATTGCCGCTTTCTGCTATCCCGCGGGGATGCCGCTGCTACCCCGCGTATTCTGCTACAATGCTCTGCACCGCGCTCAGATAGCCCGGCCCGAACAGATTCAGGTGATTCAGAAGCTGGTAAAGGTTGTACAGGTCGCGCCGCTCTTTGTAACCCGGCTGCAGCGGCCGCGCTTCTCTGTAGGCCTCGTAGAATACCGGCGGAAATCCGCCGAACAGTTCTGTCATCGCTATGTCTGCTTCTGCATGCCCGACGTAGCAGGCGGGGTCAATCAGCATTGCTTTTCCGTCCGGCCCGCACATAACGTTTCCGCTCCAAAGGTCTCCGTGGAGCAGGCTGGGGCGTTCCGGTTCAACAAGAAATTTATCCAGGTGGTCAAGCAGCTTTGTGTGCAGCGTGCGTTCCTGTGCGCTGAAGTATGAATCTGCCGCCTTAAACTGCGGTGCAAGCCTGCATTCGCGGAAAAATGCGAGCCAGCTGCTGCAGCTTTTGTTTGCCTGCTGCCGTGCACCAATGTAGTTGTCCTGAAAAAATCCGAATGCAGCACTGCCTGCGGGGGCGTCAAAAAATGCGCCCGTATCCGCGCTGTGCATGGCGGCAAGGCTGCGTGCAAGTGTTTCCCAGTAGTCCGTGCGCTTCTTTCCGCTTTCGATGTATCCCAAAAGCAAAAAGCTGTAGCCCACGGATTCTCCGTCGTCGGTACCCGTGCACAGGATTTCCGGCGTGCCGATTGCCCCTGTCCGTGCAATTGCACAGAGTCCCGCCGCTTCTGCCGTAAAGAACGGCTCATTCTTTTTTTCATTCGCTTTCATGAAAATGCGCCTGCCGTTGTTCAGCGTAAGTGCGTATGCCTTGTTGATGTCGCCGCCGGAAATCCTGTCGGTCCGTTCAATTGCAACCGATGCCCCGAAAAGCCCGGCCAGCGCCTGTGCCAGAGAAGTGTAATGAGGTGGAAGAGTCATGTCCATGGAATCATGGTATACCGAAAAAGATTTGTTGTCGAGGGGACTGCACAGGCTGCATGTTGCAGGTACATGTTGCACGGATGCGTGCATTGTCGTGCGTTGCGTGGTATACTGGAAGCATGCAGATAGACCAGCTTTTTGAATTTGTCTATGTTCTCATCGCAAGGAAGCAGGTGACGGCAAAAGAGATGGCAAAGCATTTTGGTGTTTCTTCCCGGACGGTGTACCGCTGGGTTGATGCGCTTGCTGTTTCCGGGGTGCCGGTGTATGCGCTCAAAGGGCGCGGCGGCGGCATTGCGATTTCCGGGCAGTATGCGCTTGACAAAACGGTACTTTCTGAGGAGGAGCGGCTTGCCATTGTGTCCAGCGTGAAGGCGCTGAACAGCCTGAGCGGGAATTCCGGTACCGGCGCAAATGCCAGGGCTGCGGAAAAAATTGCTGCGCTTGCCGTAACGGACAGCGACTGGCTGGAAGTTGATTTTGCTCCGTGGAGCCCGGAAGGCAGCACGGTACGGGAACTTTTTGCGACGCTCCGGGACGGCATCCTGCGGAAGCGGCAGCTTGTGTTTGATTATTACACGGGGGACGGAAAAACGGAGCGCCGCACCGTCCATCCGTGGAAGCTTGTGTACAGGGGGCAGGCGTGGTACCTGCACGGCTGGTGTACGGCGCGCAGGGCAGAGCGCTTTTTTAAGCTTACGCGGATGCGGAACGTCCAGCTGACGGGGCGCCCTGTGACTGTTACGCGGCAAAATGCGGCCGGTTCTGCGGTGCAGGCTGCACCGAAGCCTGTTCCGCAGGAAAGCAGCAGCTCCCGGTACGACAGCCCGCCGCTCATCACCATCCGGGCGCACGTTGCTGCTTCGCGGATTTCCTATCTGCTGGATTCGTTTATCTGCTCCGGGCTTACGCCCCGCCGGGACGGTTCGGTTACGGCTACCTTTACCGTTCCTGATGCCGATTGGGTATGTGAAATGCTGCTGGGCTTCGGCCCTGCCCTGGAAATTGTGTCGCCCAAAGCGGTGCGGGAAAAAGTCCTTGCACTGGCGCGCGCACTGCTGAAAAAATACAAATAAATTTTTTGTGCAAATATGACACGATATTGTCATATTTGTGCTGCTATACTGAGTGCATGGAACGCACTACGCAGAAGATTGAAAGACGGCCTGATTTTGCCGCGATAAAAAGCTTTGCAGAGTTTTCACGCTATTACTGGTACCGGGAGGAGCTGAAGCTCATCTGCAAAACGCTGGGCATCGATGCATCCGGGATGAAGGCAGAACTTGTCCGCAGAATTGAAGCATATTTTGCCGGAAACAAAATACTGCCGCAAGCTCCTTGCCGCCGCCCCCGCTGCGCACCTGCACATGTATCCACGGATGCGCATGCATCTACGGATACGCTCTCACTGCAGACGGGCCTTATTGCTTGCGGCTTCCGCTTCAGCAAGCGCTTCAGGGATTTTTTTGCTGCACAGACCGGCGTAAAAAATTTCAAGTTCAACGTGAATATGGTTGCGAGCGCAAAAAAAGTAAAGGAGGACGGCGACCTTTCTTTTACGCTGGGCGACCTGCTGGACGTGTACTACGGCAAAAAATGCTATGCAGCATACGACAATGCATCGCTGCAGTGGAACAGGTTTGTAAAAGACTTCTGCGCCGATGAAGCAAGCGCCGCATTTCCCTGCAGGATGAAAACCGCTGCAATCCTGTGGAAGGAAGTGCGCGATTCAACACGTGAAAAAATCTACACGCATGATTTGCTTGCGGAGTTTGCAGAGCAAATCTGGCAGGGAGGCAATGATGGCATTTGATTACAAGAAAGCATTTAAGGAATTCTACCTGCCGCCCGCGGAACCGCAGATTGCAGACATTCCGGAAATGCAGTTTGTTGCCGTGCGGGGGCAGGGCAATCCGAATGACGAAGGCGGGGAATACAAGGCTGCGCTCAACGTCCTTTACGGAATTTCCTACACAATCAAGATGAGCAGAAAGGGAAGCCGCAGCATAGACGGTTACTTTGACTACGTTGTACCGCCGCTGGAAGGCCTGTGGTGGCAGGAGGGAGTCTGCGGCATTGATTATTCCCGTAAGGATGATTTCCGCTGGATTTCTTTGATCCGCCTTCCGGATTTTGTAACGCAGGAAGATTTTGACTGGGCAAAGGAAAGCGTGCAGAAGAAGAAAGGACTGGACTGTTCGCGGGCGGAACTTTTTGCGTACACGGAAGGAACGTGCGTTCAGATGATGCACGTCGGCTCCTACGACGATGAGCCTGCGACTGTCCGCCGGATGGAAGAATTTGCCGCCGCGCACGGCTACACGGCAGATTTTTCGGAAACGCGCCTGCACCACGAACTGTACCTGAGCGACCCGCGCAAAACCGCCCTGGAAAACCGCCGTACGGTTATCCGGCACCCGGTGTGGTAGGGGGGGGGCAGACCCGACATCCGATTTAAAGCGCATGTTATGTGATTTTTATTCTACATTTGCATTAATGCAGAATAATTTAAATTATGTTCTCTTGCGTAAGCAATAAAATCTTTTTCTTCTTTTGTTACTCGAATTTGAAATTTCAGCGGCAATGCAAATTTCTGTTTTCTGCCAGCATTTTCTCTAGCACCGCCATGACCAAATTTCTTTTCATACGAAGCGAGTCCTGAAATTTTCATGTACTCTTTTTCAGAAATTATTTTTTCATCTGAAGCAATTTCTGATGCTAACTTCTTGAAAACATATCCTTCTGAATCTTTTACAAAAACATAATCCATAATCAGACCTCCTTCAATCGCTGTTTAGCAAGTTTTATCTTTTCCTTTGGAGTTTTCTGTGTTTTCTTTACAAAGACAACTCCAACTACAATAATTCTACCAGCAGCATATTTGAATAAAGAACGAAGTTCATTTGTTTTTATTTCAAAAATCTCTTTTTGAATAGGCTTTACACGAACAAACTCAATACCTTGTTCTTGTATTTTCTTGTAATCTGTCTCAAGCAGTTCTTTTTGAGATTGTTCTAAAGAATCAATCTCTGCTTCTGCCTGAGGCAATTTTTCTACCGTGAACTTCATGAATAAAATATAATATGAGTTTTTGAATTTGTCAACAATTTCAAGGAGTTATTGCATTTTATTACCTTACCTACATAGTGGCACCAGCAGGATGAAGAGCCAAAAAGTGGTAAAAACCGCCCCGGAAAAACGCCGTACGGTTATCCGTCACCCGGTGCGGTAGGAGAGGGGGTGCGGCTACAAGGCACCGTTTTTGCGGAGCAGTTCTGCCGTTTCTGCCGCGCCGAATTCTTCTGCAATCATCAGGGCTGAAACGTCCCTGTTGTTTTTTGCATTGACGTTTACTCCGGCGTCAATCAGCAGGCGGGCGGTGTCCGTGGCATTGCGGTATGCCGCAAGCATGAGCGGCGTAAGCCCGAAGTCCCCGCTGCTGCCGGCAGCCTCTTTGTCTGCACCGGCTTCCAGCAGCACTTTTGCCACCGCCACGTAGTTGCTGCCCGCTGCAAACATCAGGGGCGTAAGCTCCATGCCGTCCACGATTCCTTTTGCTTCTACGTCTGCCCCGGATTTTATCAGCAGCCATGTAGCATCTGCGGCATTACCGCCCGCAGCCCACATGAGCGCAGTGCCGCCGTACGCATCCCGTGCCGCGATGTCCGCCCCCGCGTCAATCAGCAGCCGGGCTGAGTCCACGGAATTGGAACCTGCCGCCTGCATGAGGGCGGTAACGCCGTCTGCGTCCTTTGCGTCTTTGTCCGCCCCGGAGCGCAGGAGCTTCTGCACCCGCTTTGCATTGTTCTTTGCCGCAGCTTGGGACAGCCCGATAGGTTCTGATGCATCGCCCGGCAGCGGCGGCGACTTTCTGCACGAGGCGGCACATGCCACGAATGCAATGACGGCGGCAGCAGCGGCTGCGGTTATTTTTCTGTGGAAGTTGGACATGGGGGGATTCCTCCTGTAGAAATGTAGCATGGTGTTTCCCCTTGTCAACGCATGTAGCGGCGGAGAAGATCAACCATTTCTACTTGACCATGCTCTTCCGCAATCATGAGTGGAGTTTTTCCTCGTGAATCTTTTGCATATACATCAGCACCTGATTCTAAAAGAAGTCTTGCTATGCTTAGATATACCGCTAAATTAGTTACACCGTAGGCTGAGACTGCACTGTGTAGGTTAAACCCTTCATTTACATCTGCGCCATAATCAATAAGCATTCTTACTACATCAAAGTTCCTAAGATTCACGGCTCTCTCTAGGCTGTTAGAGGAATTTACATTTGCCCCGTTTTTTATAAGGTATTCGACAATTGATGGATCCCAAAGACTTCCAAGAGGAACATCTGTTGCATCTGCGCCAGCTTTGACCAGGATGTATATAGAGTCTGCCGAATTACTTTCAACGGCAATATCAAGCGCCCTATCTATAGTATATTTTGAGCTGAAGGGCAGCAGAAGTTTCAGCAATACGATGTTGTCCTTTTCGGCTGCTGACAGAAGGGTTGTCTTCGTGAGTTTTGGTTTTCCCCAAGCAATCAAGACTATCAGGCAGACAGCCGAGACAATGAGTATTCTCCGCCTTTTCTTGGGAATTTTTCTGTTTGATTTCTTTGCTTCGATGTTGGCTGTCTCCTCCTGCTCTTGGGCAGTAGTCTGAGTTTCCTCATTTTCCAACATTGATCCTTCTTCCTGTGCATGGGCTTCTTCCTCCCTGCCTCCAATCTTTTTTCCGCACTTGGGGCAGAAAACTACATCCTCGGTCAATTCCTTTCCACAGTATATACAATCCATATTCACCTCACTGTTTTGCAGAATCTTTCTGCTGTTTTTCAGTTCCTTTTTCAATCTGATTTTCTATGACAATGCAATCTGGGGTTGCACAGGAAAACTCGTAACCATTTTCTTTCAAAAAGTCAAAGATTTCCTTGTCAATTGTTTTTCCGTGTTTTATATAAATCCTCGTGGGCATTGCTTTGTCTTCACTGAGGAATTTTATACTGTCATAGTATTGGATGCAGCATATAGTGCCTTTTTTCTTGCCGTTGTACATGGCATAAAGTCCTGCATCATCCACAAAGAGTGTTTTTGAACATAGCGCCGTTTGATTTTTGTCGCAGCACCAGATGCATGCGATAGCTGCAATAGCAATAAGTCCTATAAGAATTGATATTATGAGCGTTTGGCAACATTTCATTTCGTTTCCTCCGAATTTCAGTAAAATGCACAGCACTGTTATCATGGACAGCATTGAGAAGAAGCAGCATGCTTGTAGTTTTTTATCATTCATTGGAATCTCCGTATTCCTTTATGTCAAACTCAATGGAACCGTTGCTCTTTGCATTTCCCTTTACATGGTTTGCATAAACCAACAGGCTTAGTCCCGTACAAACAATCAGCAGCAGGGAAATAACAATTGCTGTTGCTCCTGAAAGTTCCAGCGTGTTTTCAACGAAGTTTATGATTTCAAATGCCACAAGTCCGTAGGCACAGATACTCAGCACTCGCCCTGCCATGATGTTGATTTTTGAAACTGAAAACGAGTCGGATGATTCTGCCAAGTATGTTTTGTAGAGCGGTCCTGTGACAGCATCTTCCAGCATGTCAATGTGGTTTTCCCAATTTTCCTGCCAATGTTTGGAACCTTTGCTCGCCAGCAGCCATGAAAAACAGAAAAACAAGCCCAGCATGCTCAGAATAAGAAGCGGAAGTCCGCCGTGTTCCTGATTCCCGCATTTATCAGCATAGAAGTCCTTCAGTACGCTGTAGTATGCCACGTAGATGGCGCTTATGAAGCCCCAGAAGTAAAGTGTTCTCTGCCAGTATTTATCAATCTCGAATTTGCGGATGTCTGAAGCTACTTCATAAGCTTTTCCGTGCTGATTTGTTTCAGAATCTTTTTTTTCATCAGGTGTAGATTTGGAAATCCCCATGAGGATGTTATATTCCTGCGCGGAAAGTTTCCTTCGTGTCCATTTGTAGCTCTGTGCCATTTTTCCCTGTTTCTCCTTGCTTCATTCTATGAATCATTGAGTAATAGAAAACAGAATTTCTATATGTTTTACGAGAGTAATTATAACAATTACTGCCGTACTGAAGGCTGTTATAGTTTCAAAAATTGTTTTAGAGTTTCTATAAATGGCATCTTTGTCACCTTATTTGCTTTTATCAGGAGAACCTTTTACAATCGACCACCATGAATATCCATAACGTCCGTTGTTTGTAACAGAGTCAATCCTAACTAGAAGCATTAAAACATACCCAGGTACAGTTTCAGATACTATTCCAATGGTAACCAGATAAACATCATCTTTGTGTAAATTGTGTTCTTCTAGAGCTAATTCTAAAAGTTGGGTTTCTTTTTTTGATAACTCTTTTATTCCGTAGATATCATCCCCTTTTTTTTTCGCATGCTCAATCATTGCATTTCTTAGACGAGTTATTTCGTAGTCTAAATACATTTCATATGATCTTCCCTGATATGATGCTTGTGAACAATCTCCTTTTCCTGACATATTATATGCAAATACAGAAGTTACAGCAAATAGTATTATGAATAAGAAAAGTATTTTCTTTTTCATTTTTTATCTCCTGTATCAAAGCTTCTGTAGAATTCAAGAAACAATTTCAAAGCTTTTAAATTACTGCCATCACTTTTTCGAATTCTATCAACACGATTAGGATAGTCATAGGTCGTACTCGGATTACCGCTTTTTGATTCTTCTGAATACCCTTTATCACGCAAATACATACTATATGCATGCCAAGCAATTGTTTTGCCCATCTCGACACCCTTTTGTTTCTTTTGTACGCAGCAATATCGCGTTGCTATGAGCAATTATAATATTGCTACTAGACAATGTCAATATTTGCTATTAGCAATATTATAGAAGAAATGAATGAAATAACGAGCGTGCTTGGAAACAACATCAGGGAACTTCGCATAAGGTCTGGATGGACGCAGGAAAAACTTGCGGAAAAGGCAGGAATTTCTGTTCCTTTTATGACGCAGATTGAACTGGCAAGAAAATCAGCATCTCTTGAAGTTATCCAAAATATTGCCACTGCTCTTGGTGTTTCCTATGAAAGGCTTTTTAAGACGGGACAGGCTAAAGATACAAATTATGCCATTCATCTTTTGGAAAAAGAATTAATAGAATCAATTACAGAAATCGTTCAAGACAAGTTTGACAAAGCAGAATTGTAAAAACAATGTAAAGATTTCACAAATAACATTCTTTTTTCATCTGCTTCATTCTTTTGTTCCTCAAAAACTTTCAATGCAGCCCGAGTTTATCGCAGAATTAAAACATGCTGTCGTAAAACGATACCTTACAGGATTGAGAAAAGTGTTTCATCGGGATGAAACACTTAGTTTCACCGTATGAAACACTCAGTTTCATCGCATGAAACACTTTGTTTCATCCAGATGAAACTCTTTGTTTTATGCGGTGAAACTTTAGCTCAAAACTCTTTGTTTTTAGCGGTGGCGCTGGAAACCTCAACGGACAGCCTCTTGTTTGATACCGTTCCGCTGTCCCGGCAGGAGCTTGCTGATGCCATCCTGCATGCAGATGAACGGCAGCTTGATTTCTTTGGCAGGATGTTCAGCTGCATGAAAGCCTGTTTCTGATTTTTTTTCCCTCCGCCGCAAAAAAACTTTTTCCTCCTCCCTTGACAAATATATAATTGTATGCTTATATGATTATATAATGAATAAAGCACTTGATGAGGACATGCTCTGCGAGCTTGCGGAGCTGTTCAAGATTTTTGGGGATTCTACGCGGATTAAGATTCTGTATGCCCTGCTGGACACGGAGATGAACGTGACGGACATTGCAGAGGCGCTGAATATGACGCAGCCTGCAATCAGCCAGCAGCTTCGGCTGCTGAAGTCGAGCGGGCTGGTTTCGTTCCGGCGTGAAGGCAAGTCTGCCGTGTATTCTCTTGCAGACGAGCATGTCAGGATTATCCTGAACATCGGGGTGGAGCATTTGGGCGACCGCTGAGCGGCCGGCCGTCATGGAGGTTTACTATGAAAAAGCATGTGATAGAACAATCAGCGGGCGGCGGGCCTGCTGCGGCCGTGCATGACAGGCACGAATCCCACGAACACCACGGGCATCACCACCACTGTGCGTGCGGCTGTGACGACGACGACGATGATGACGATTGCTGTGATGGACACGGGCACGATGATGCGGAGCATGAAGCGCATGACCACGAACATCACGGGCATGAAAGCCACGGGCATGAAAGCCACGGGCATGAAAGCCACGGGCATGAATGCCACCATCACTGTGCGTGCGGCTGCGATGACGACGACGATGATGATTGCTGTGATGGACACGATGATGCGGAGCATGAAGCGCATGACCACGAACATCACGGGCATGAAAGCCACGGGCACGAAGGCCACAGGCATGAAAGCCACCATCACTGTGCGTGCGGCTGCGACGATGATGACGATGACGATTGCTGCGAAGGCCACAGCCATGATGCTGCAGAACATGAAGATCACGATGATGATGACGAGGAAGAAGGACACGGCCTTGCCAAACTGATTATCGCCGAGGTTCTCTTCCTTGCGGCCCTGCTGATTGAAAAGCTTGTTACGTTCGACATGGATCAGGATCACAGCCGCTATCTTCTTGTGCACTCTGCCTGCCTGCTCCTGTACTTTGCCGCCTACATGCTTACGGGTTTCGGGCTTCTTAAAGAAGCTGCATGGAATCTTTTCCACGGAAAATTCTTCGGCGAGGAATTCCTGATGTCCGTTGCGACGGTGGGTGCCGTCTGCATGGGCGAATATGCCGAGGCTGTTGCGGTTATGCTGCTGTTTCAGCTGGGCGAATATTTTGAAGGGAAGGCCGTTGCCCGTTCCCGCCGCTCCATCACGGAGCTGGTGGACGTGCGTCCTGATTCCGCGAATGTCCGCCGGGGCGGGGAAGTGCTGACCGTGCGGGCGGAAGAGCTTGTCTGCGGCGACGTTGTTCTGGTGCGCCCCGGCGAGCGTGTTCCCGCTGACGGCACGGTGCTTTCCGGTTCGTCGCTGGTCGATACCGGCGCGCTGACCGGCGAAAGCGTTCCGCGGGAAGTTTCTGCGGGTGATACCGTGCTTGCCGGTTTTGTAAACACCGCGCGCCCGCTGGAAATAACGGTTTCCAGGGAATACCATGACAGCGCCGTCAGCCGCGTGCTGGTGCTGGTGGAACAGTCCCAGAGCCGCAAGGCAAAGCTGCAGCGCTTTATCAGGCGCTTTGCAAAAGTCTACACGCCTGTTGTCTGCGGTGCCGCGCTTTTGCTTGCCCTTGTTCCGCCGCTCATTGTGCTGCTTTCCGGTGCTCCCATGCAGGGCGTGTTCTGCACGTGGCTTTACCGCGCGCTGGAGCTGCTGGTTGTCTCCTGCCCCTGTGCACTGGTCATTTCCGTTCCGCTCAGCTTCTATGCCGGAATCGGACTTGCAAGCAGGAACGGCATTCTTGTCAAGGGATCAAACTTTATCGAGCTGCTTTCCCGCGCACGGACTGCGGTCTTTGACAAGACGGGTACGCTTACCAAGGGTGTGTTCGAAGTGACGGGCGTTCATCTTTCGCCCGGTTCGGTACTTTCCGAGGAGGAGCTGCTTGCGCTTGCCACCCATGCAGAATATTTTTCTACGCATCCGATTTCCCGCTCGCTGCGTTCCGCCCACAGCTGTCCCGAATGCGGAAAGGTGCAGGCTGCCGACGTGCAGGAGCTGAGCGGACTGGGCATCAAATGCATGGTGGACGGCAAAACGGTGCTGGTGGGAAACGAACGCCTGATGCATCAGTTCAACGTGAGCGGCATGGTGCCCTGCACCGGGGACGACAGCGGTACGCTGGTGCACGAGGCCGTGGACGGAGTGTACATGGGGCACATCGTTATCAGCGATGTGGTCAAGGAAGCTTCCCGCCCTGCGCTGGAAAACCTGCGGAAAACCGGCGTGCGCAAGCTTGTGATGCTGACGGGCGACGGTGAGAACGCAGCCGCTGCGGTTGCCGGCAGTCTGGGCATTGATGAGCTGTATTCCCGGCTGCTTCCTGCGGACAAAGTGACGAAGGTCGAAGAGCTGATGGCCGGGCGTTCCGGCAGCAAAGAGACGCTGCTTTTTGTGGGCGACGGCATAAACGATGCGCCGGTGCTCAGCCGCGCCGACGTAGGAATTGCGATGGGCGCCATGGGGTCTGATGCCGCCATCGAGGCTGCGGACGTGGTGCTGATGGACGATAATCCCGGCAAGGTTGCCGTTGCGGTTTCCGTGGCAAAGCGCACCATGCGCACCGTGGTGCAGAATGTGGCCGGGGCGCTTACCGTGAAGACCGCAATCATGGTGCTGTGCGCGTGCGGCTTCGGCAACATGTGGCTTGCCGTGTTCGGAGACGTGGGCGTAACCATGCTTGCCGTGCTGAATGCAATGCGCCTGCTGCACGTAAAGCTTCGTGCCGCGTAAAGCGCGGGCCGGGCTTGTCCGCTCAGTTTGAAGGACGCTTGCAGAAGCGGTAGGTGAACCACGCTCCTGCGTAGCGCCCGACGAATCTGCTGGCGGCAGCCTTGAACTTCCATTTGAATGCCCAGAGCGCGTAGAGCTTTCCCGCGCGGGAAAGCTTCAGGCAGTGGGCTACCGTTTTTTCCGGGGAAAGGCCGTGTCGTACCTGCTTCCGGGCGCCCTTTGATGCAACGTCTGCAAATTCGGTGCTGACCGGGCCGGGGCAGAGCGCCGTGACTTTGATGCCCCTGTCTTTCAGTTCCGCGGCGAGCGCTACGGTAAAGCTGAGCACATAGGCTTTACAGGCGCCGTACACGGCGAAGTTTCCGAGCGGCAGGAACGATGCAAGGCTAGCCGTGTTGATTATCCGTGAGCCGCGCCCCATGTAGGAAAGTGCAAAACCGGTGATGCCGGTGAGTGACGTGCAGTCCAGGTCAATCATGTCCATTTCCCGCACGGTATCCGTGCTGGCGAATTCGCCGTAGGTGCCGAAGCCTGCGTTGTTTACAAGGACGCTGATGGAAAAGCCGCCGCTGTCCTTTGCTGCGGCGCATTCCTCATCGAGCAGCTGCTTTACTGCCAGCGCGCCGTTTTTTCCGCTGATGTCCATCGGGATTGCCCGGACTTTCGGGCATTTTGTTTTATCCGCTGCCGCTGCTTCTATCCGCTGCTTCAGTTCTTCCAGCCTGTCCTGCCGCCGTGCAATGAGCCACAGCTCGTCCGCTGCCGGGAGCCTGCCGCCCTGTTTCCGCAGGATTTCTCCTTCCTGTGCCAGCTGAAGGGCAAAGCAGCTGCCCATGCCGCTGGAAGCACCTGTTACGATTGCAATGTTTTTCATACTGCTCAGTGTATATCGTTCTGCCGGGGAACGTCTAGGGCGGCGGAATAGACCTGTTCTGAAACTACGTTTCCGCTCAGGTCGACGAGTTTAAAATCGCTCAAATAGCGCGATTTTAAACATCGCATACTGTGTAACCTGTGCCTTGCCCAAACGCGCCCAATCCTCTATACTTCAGCGGTATGAGATGCTTCCGGGTTTTCACTTTTCTGGCGCTGCTGGCGCTCGTTTTTCCGCCTGCAGCCTTTGCTTTTCCCCCTGCCGCGCCCAGCGCAGATCCTGCTGAAGCTGCGGTGCAGGCCTTTCTGGATGCGCTCCCGGAATCCCAGCGCATTGCGCAGATTTTTCTGGTGAACATTGAAGGCAATACTTCCTATGCGGCCGTTGAGCATGCAGCGGAACTTTGCGCCGGTTCCGGCAGTGCAGGGGACGAACCGCTGGTGCCCGGCGGCTGCCTTCTTTTCAGCTACAACATTGTTCCGGATGCGGATGGCGTCATGGCCTTTACCGAATCTATTGCCGCATACTGCGATGCGCACCATGTGCTCCGCCCCTACATTGCCGTTGACCAGGAGGGCGGCATGGTGAACCGCCTGCGCGGACTGACCAGCCCCCTGCCGTCCTGCCGGCGGGTTGCAGAAAAACTGCACCCCTCGGAAGCCGGTGAACTGTATGCGCTGCAGGCACGGCAGCTGCGTGCGCTGGGTGTCTGCATGAACATTGCCCCGGTTGCCGAAGCCGCCCTGCCTCAGAACGATGCTTTCCTCGGCAGCCGTTCCTACGGAGGCATTGCCGCCACTGTTGCCTACAGCTGCGCCGCGGTACGCGCGTATCAGGACTGCGGCGTCGGCACGGTGCTCAAGCATTTTCCCGGCAACACAAACACTGACCCTCATACGGGGCTGCCGGAAATAAAGCTCGGTGTCCGGGAGCTGCTTGCGCAGCAGCTCTTTCCCTTTGCATGCATTCTGGGTGCGGAACCCGCCGCCGTACTTATGTCCCACGCCCGCACGGAAGCTTGCGGCGGCCCTGCACCGGCGTGCCTGAGCAGCTTCTGGATTCAGACCGTGCTCAAGGATTCGCTCGGCTGCCGTGCCCTTGTGCTCAGCGACGATATTTTTATGGGGGCACTGGCGGACAACGGTTTTCCCCCGGAGGCTGCCGCGGTACAGGCGGTACAGGCCGGCGTGGACGTCATCATGCTGAGCGAAAAGAAATTTGCCCCCGTTGCTCGGATGCTGCTGGAACGTGCGGCTTCCGACGCTGATTTTGCCCGGCGGCTTGCAGAGGCGGAGCGCAACGTTATCCGCTACAAGCTGGCGTGCGGTATTCTTGCGCTGCGCCGGCAGGCAGACGGCTCGTATGTTGTGGAAGCGCAGGATACTGATGCGCAGTTCGGCAGCAGGGCGGCCCGGCGCGATGCCTTTTCTGCGGCAAAAGCTGCGGGTACTGCCTTTGTGCAGCAGCATTTTGCAGAGTAGGGGGCGTGTGTCATGAAGCAGAAGGAAAAACAGGAAAAGCTGCAGGGCGCCGCGGGCTTTGAAGCCTTCTATGCCGCAGTGTTCGGCAGCCGCTGGCAGACACTCAAACAGGCGCTGCTGGCAGATGGTGTGCATGCGGAGCTGGACTTTGGGCAGGAGGAGCACTATTTCCTTGACCCCGCCAGCGTCTGTGCGGCACTCTGCCTGCCCGTGCATGGGGCTGAGCGGGTGCTTGATTTGTGTGCCGCACCCGGCGGCAAGTCGCTGGTGCTTGCGGGCAGCCTGGATGCTGATGCCCGGCTGTGCAGCAATGAACGCTCTGCGGGGCGCACGGCGCGCCTTTCCAAAGTGATTGCGCAGGTGCTGCCCCCGCATTTGTCCAGCCGGTTGGAGGTCAGCTGCAGCGACGGTGCCACCTGGTGCCGCCGCGAGACAGCATGCTTCGGCAGCATTCTGCTGGATGCCCCGTGTTCCAGCGAGCGGCACGTGCTGGGGGATGCCCGCTACCTTGCCGAATGGTCGCCGTCACGCATCAAAAGCCTTGCCGTGGAGCAGTGGGCGCTCCTTTCCTCCGCGTGGCGGCTGCTTGCCCCCGGCGGTTTCCTCCTGTACGCAACCTGTGCGCTTGCTCCTGCCGAGAACGATGGTGTGCTGCAGCGGCTGCAGAAAAAGTTCAGCGATGTGGCATTTGCTTCCCCGCAGGAGATGGAATCGTATGCTGCCGGGAACCTTGCCGCGTTTGCCGGAACACTGCAGTTCCCGGCGGAGCTTTCCCTGCATTCGCTCTTTGCGGCTGCAGAGCGCACGGAATTCGGGCTGCAGCTGCTGCCGGACAGCGCTTCCGGTACCGGGCCGCTCTTCTTTGCGCTTGCCCACAAAGGCTGACATGCCGCACCGTGCCCCGGATGCAGCTTTTTTGTGAGAAAAAGCACAAAAATTGCCCTTTTTCTTCTTTTTGGAAACTTTTCGTTTTATTCCGTTCTTTTTATTGTAATTTTCCGGCGAATAGACTACAATAGAAGTACAGGCAAAGAGGTGTTGAGGTCAATGGATTCTGTTTCTAATGAAGAGAAGCTTCAGCAGATAGCAAAAATACGGCAGCAACTTTCTCAAATCAAGGATGTTGACATTCTTCTGGAAAACATCCTGAGTGCCGCACGCAGTATCGTCAATGCCGATGCAGGTTCCATTTATGAGTACGACGAGGCGCAGAATCGCCTGAGGATACGTTACAGCCAGAACAACACGCTGCTGAAAAAGCTTGCGCCCGGCGAAAAACTTCCCTACACGTCCTATTCCTTCAGTGCGACGAACGGTTCCATTTCCGGCTACTGTGCGCTGAACAAGGCGAGCGTGAACATCCCCGACGTGTACAACATGGAAAAGTACCTTGACGAGGAAAAAACGCAGCCCCGCCCCTATAATTTCAACCGGGAGAACGACCTTAAGAACGGCTACCACACAAAGTCCGTGCTTTCCATCCCCCTCATCATGACGAACGGCAAGGTGCTGGGGGTCATCCAGATTATCAATGCGCTGGACGATTACGGCGAGGTTATTCCCTTTGGCAAGGACGCGGAATTCTATGTGTCCTATTTTGCGGCGAACGTCATCCAGGTTTACGAATACGCCTATGTTACCAAGCAGCTTATCGAGCGTCTTGTCAAGATGGCGAACTACCGCGACCCCCGCGAAACCGGTGCGCACGTTGAGCGCGTCTCCTGCTTTGCGCTGGAAATTTATGACCGCTATGCCGTCAACAAGCAGATTCCAGAGATTGTGCGCAACAAATTCCGCGATAACCTGAAGCTTGCCGCAAAGTGCCATGACCTTGGCAAAGTCGGTGTGCCCGATAAAATCCTTAAGAAGGCCGGAAAGCTTGACGAAGGCGAACGCTCTGTCATGGAAGGCCACACCTGCGTGGGTGCGCAGATTTTTACGCCCTACGAAAATGACCTTGACCTGATGGCGCGCGATGTCTGTCTGCACCACCATGCCCGCTGGGATGGCGGCGAGCGGGGCTATCCGGGAAAATTCAATTACGAAGAATATCAGCCTGAATCCGAGCTTCCGAAAGACCGGGAACCCATCAGCGGCGAAGAAATTCCGCTTGCGGCGCGTATTGTTTCGCTTGCCGATGTCTACGATGCGCTCCGCCACCGCCGCTGCTACAAGGACCCGTGGACGCTGGACGACACCATCAATGAGATACGCTCTGAATCCGGAAAGCAGTTTGACCCTGATGTCGTTAGCGCTTTCCTGCAGGTTATCGACCGTCTTGAGGCTATAAACAACGATATCAGCTGAGAGCGCGCCGCAACAATGATTGCAGCCCGCAGTGATTGCGGCTGTACCCGGCGGTTTTGCCGCCCGGTAGTGTTGCACCCGCTCAGATACCCGACAGCACCCGTTTCAGGCACTCGGTAAAGGCGGCCAGTTCCTTGTTCCCGTAGGTATTTTTTCTGCCGCCCGGCCGTATGCCCAGCGCTGCCATCTGCATGCTCAGTTCCCGCTGTTCCAGCAGCTCTGCAATGTTTGTTTCCGAAAATTGTGTGCCCCGGTCGTTGATGACGGTAATTTTTTTGTCCAGCAGCCGCCGTGCAAGCGGGATGTCCCGTGTTGCCACGATGTCGCCGGCAGTGCAGTGGGAAACAATGTAATCATCTGCCGCACCGTTCCCGCCGCCGCAGATTTCCATGGAAAACAGTTCATCTTCCATGCCGAAGGGAATGTCCCGGTTTGCCGCGTACGTAACGGGCAGCCTGCGCGCCGCCGCCTCCTTTAGAATCTGCAGCCGTGCCGGGGCGGGGAAGGAGTCTGCATCGACCCATATATGAGCTGTTCCCATTTGCCCTCTTACTGCAATGCCTTGTCGATGGTCTGAATCATCTGGATGGTAAGCCGTTCGGCTTCTGCATCATTTGAATTGTTGAGGGCGCGGGAATACGATGCATTCCGCTGCTTTTCCTTGTAAAGCTCGTCAACAAGCGTAATACCCGCCATGATGCTTATCTGCACGGGGTCTTTCAGATGCCCCGCCTGCTTGATTGTATTCGTGATTTCTGTATAGTAATTCAGTAACTTTTTAAGATAGGCGTCGTCTTCGTGCGCCTGAACGGCAAAAGATGCGCCCAGCATATCAATCTGGAGCTTTCCCATTGAGCGTTCCTCCGGGCGGGGCAACAGTGCTGCATACCCGCCCGTGCCGTGGACAGCTTAGAAAATGTCGAACTGTCCGTTCAGGGGTTCCGCCTGACTCTGTGCTTCTTCAGCCGGTGCAGGATTTTCTTCGCCTTCTGCGGCTGTTTCTGCATTTTCCTGTGAGGCTTCTCCCTGCTGACCGTCGCTGTTTTCACCGGCGGATTCGCTGGTTCCGTCCTGACTGGGATTGCTGTCTTGGACAGCAGCCTCCTCGCTTGCTTCCCCGCCTTCTTCCGGCTGGGAAGCCCCGTCCAGGCTGTTGAGAATAGAATTCTCAACAGAATCCAGACGGGTAAGGGCATTCAGGATGCCTTCCTCGATCTTGCCCTGGTTTGCTTCAAGAGAAGAAACCAACTCCGTTTTCTCAGCCACCGCTTTTGTGAGCTCTGCACATTTGCTGTGCAAAGCATCGTTGTCTGATTTCAGCTGTTCGACCTGACCTTCAAGGAAGGCAATGCGCTGAACAGCGGTTTCTACTTTCTTCTGCAATAACAAAACTTGATCGAGGGAAATCATCTTTTTACGCCTTTACTGCTTTTTTTGCTACTTCCACAACAGCCTTGAATGCTGCCGGATCTTCAATTGCCATGTTGCTCAGGGCCTTGCGGTTCAGTGAAACGCCAGCCTTGGTAAGACCGTCGATGAAGCGGCTGTATGACAGTCCTTCGTCGCGGACTGCTGCATTGATACGGGCAATCCACAGGCTGCGGTACTCACGCTTCTTAAGCTTGCGTCCTGAATATGCATGGTCAAGTGCCTTAACAACGGCATCTTTCGCCGGGCGGAAGTTTGACTTCCTGTCGCCCTTGAAGCCCTTTGCAAGCTTCAGGATTTTTGCACGGCGATTCTTTCTTTTGCTTCCATCTATCGCTCTAGACATAGTTCAACTCCTCAAAAATGTTCAGCAATCAACCGTAGGGAAGCTGCTGCTTGCGGATTCTTGCTGCGGAATCCTCTGAAAGGATGCCCGCATGGCGCAGGTTCATCTTGCGCTTGGGAGAACGCTTCGTCAGGATATGGCGGAGGTTCATCTTCTTGTACTTCACTTTTCCAGTACCTGTGAGAGAAAAGCGCTTTGCTGAGCTTTTCTTTGTCTTCATCTTCGGCATAACTGTTACCTCTACTTTTTGGCTTTTGAGCTCAGCGTCATTGACATGAAGCGGCCGTCCATAAGCGGCGGCTTTTCTATGACGTAGGAGCCTTCGGTAAGCCTCTTTTCAACCTCTTTCAGGACGTCGAAGCCGAGTTCGGTGTGGGCAAGCTCACGTCCGCGGAAGCGGATGGTGACCTTTACCTTGTCGCCCTCGTCCAGGAATTCCTGCACGTGCTTTGCTTTCGTGTCAAGGTCGCCTGTGCCGATTTTTGGCTGCATGCGTATTTCCTTGAGCTTCAATACTTTCTGGTTTTTCTTGGAGTCACGGAGTTTTTTCTCCTGTTCAAACCGGTATTTTCCGAAATCAAGTATTTTGCAAACCGGCGGATTTGCGTTCGGCGAAACTTCAACAAGGTCGAGCTCGCGCTCCTTTGCCATTCTGAGGGCTTCTATGGTAGGAACTATTCCTTTCTGTTCACCTTCATCATCAATGAGTCTGACCTCTCGTACGCGTATATTTTCGTTTATACGCATTCCCTTATTGTCTGCCAACGATCCTCCTCCTGAGCTTTTTTACGACTCTGAGTCTGTAAAATACTCACACAAGTGTAGGCTATTTTAACAGAAAAAACAATGTTTTGTCTAGAGCCTGCAAGGAAATCCGTGAAAATCAATTTTTTTTCGGGGAGCGCCCGGCTCCCCGTGGAAGCCCTGCTTTTTTAATTCGAATTGGTTTCCGCGGATTCTGCGGCTGCCGGGGCGGGGAGGGTGCGGGGGGCGATGAGCTGCAGCAGGACTGCGGCTGCCGTGAATACAGCTGCAGCGGGCAGCCATTTCCATGCCGCGTACTGCAGGTACCATGCCGTTTCTAGTGCCGGCGGAACTGCCAGGCACAGGAGTGCTGCAGCCAGCAGCGGTGCGCACAAAACTTTGCTGCCCTTCGCAACTGCGGAACATGCCATGCGTGCCAGTGCCGAAACGGCGGCTGCCATGGCAGCCATAAGCACCGGTTTTACAAAAAGCAGGAAGGGGGCGCTGCGTTCTGCACCCGTGAGCACGCCAAACGGCACGGCAACGGCAAAAAATGCCCCTGCCAGCGGAAAAACAGCGGCTGCCTTGTAGTCGGCACCGTCCTTAGAGATGCATGCAAAGAAAGCCGTGCACAGGACGACCGGCAGGAGCGTGTCGTGCAGGAGCAGGTAAAGCATGTTGTGCAGGAACTGCTCTGTGTACAGGTGCCCGGAGAAAATAAAAAAAGCCTTTATAAAGCAGACCACCATGGCTGCGAGCGCCCCCGCCAGCATGGGCGGTATGAATGACGTCCAGCCGTAGTTCCGCTCCGTCAGCATGAAGCAGATAAATGCGGACGGAATTGATAGCAGTAGAAACATATACATGATGCACCTAGGATAGCACAATCCCTGCAAAGTATCAATGCAGCGGCAGCAGGCGGGCAGGGATCCGCCGTGTCTGTTCACGGCATGTGCGCAGGATGCCACGGAAATCAATTTTTGCGAGGAATGTCCCCGCGCCCCGTGAAGTTAGGGGAGGGCAGATTTTTTAACGTTAAAAAATCTGCCTACTTCCGAAGCGAGGGGCTTCCCTCCCCTAAAACCCCACCCTTCACCGGCACGGTCCGGGGCTGCGCCCCTTGGAAACCCTGCTTTTTTAAATTTACTTCAAAAATTGATTTCCGTGGCAGGATGCAGACAAAAGTCCTGCTGCATACAATTTTCTATAAATTCCCAAAAAAACAGGGCCGGGGGGAATAGACCTGTTCGGAAACTGAAGTTTTCGAACAGGTTTAATAAAAAAAGGCTGCCCGGAAACGCGGCCGGGCAGCCCAGGTATTTTTCAATACGGAAAAGAAGCCTCAGGACGGCCCGGTGCTTCAGTCAAACGCATGGCCTGCAGAGCCAAGGACGTCCGTGCACTTGTGCATGTACATCTTCTTCAGCTCTTCGCGTGCCGGTCCAAGGTACTCGCGCGGGTCGAACTTGTCCGGGTGCTCGGCAAAGAACTTGCGGATGGCAGCGGTCATGGCAAGGCGGCCGTCAGAGTCGATGTTGATTTTGCAGACAGAAAGCTTTGAAGCCTTGCGCAGCTGCTCTTCGGGGATACCCACGGAGTCAGGAATTTTTCCGCCGTACTGCTCGATGATCTTCACATACTCGTACGGAACTGATGATGAACCGTGCAGGACGATCGGGAATCCCGGAATCTTCTGCTCCACGCCTTCAAGCACGTTGAATGCCAGTGGCGGCGGCACCAGAACGCCGTCCGGGGTGCGCGTGCACTGCTCCGGCTTGAACTTGCAGCGGCCGTGTGAGGTACCGATGGAAATTGCAAGTGAGTCAACGCCAGTCTTGGACACGAAGTCTTCAACTTCTTCCGGCTTGGTGTACTTTGATTCCTCGGCTGCCACGTCGTCTTCAACGCCGCCAAGAACGCCCAGCTCGCCTTCAACGGTCACATAGTCCTTCTGGCTGTGAGCATAATCACAGACCTTCTTGGTCAGTGCCACGTTTTCGTCGTAGGGGAGGGCGGAACCGTCGATCATCACGGAAGAGAAACCGTTGTCGATGCAGTCCTTTGCCACTTCAAAATTCGGACCGTGGTCAAGGTGCAGGACGATCGGGATCTCTGCGCCCAGTTCCTTTGCATATTCCACAGCGCCGCGTGCCATGTTGCGGAGAATGAATTTATCCGCATAGGCGCGTGCACCCTTGGAGACCTGCAGGATGACGGGGGATTTCACCTCGACACATGCCTGGATGATGGCCTGCATCTGCTCCATGTTGTTGAAGTTGAATGCCGGGATTGCATAGTGCCCTGCCATAGCCTTCTTGAACATGTCCTTTGTGTTTACAAGACCGAGTTCTTTGTAGCTGAACATAAAGTGCTCCTGATAATATAGAAATGAATCGGAAACCGATGTCACCCTAAGCATACGCTTTTTATAGCGAAAATGCAAGAGCGGCACGGCATTCCGGCAGCTGTCCCCGAGACTGCTGCCTAAAAAATGAATCTTATTATTCCAAACCATTTGACAAACTGCGAATATGGAAATATAATGAAGCAATGGATTCCTGTCCGGCTTGTGTTTTTTTGCAAGGGAGAAACACTGTTGGGATTCAGGATTCATGACGATAAGTAAAACATGGTGTTTTCCAGTCGATAAAAAACGGGGAAACAGTTATTCAAGGAGTTTTGAATGAAAAAGGGCGTAGTCATTTTGGGAAGCCTCATTCTTGCGCTTGCATTCTGCCTTCCAGCAGTTGCTCAGCCAAGTGCCAAGGCTGTGGAGACGATTGTTATCGATAGTTTCGATACACCGGACAGTGTGGATTGGACGTGGGATGTCCAGGCCAGCCGCTTTGTGACCAAGGGCTATCCTGTCGCAAAGACCTTTGAGGGAATTCCCCTCCCGCTGAAGCCGTACCACGATGCAAACACTCCTGCACAGGTGCTCGGTGTGAAGGTTGCATACGACCGCAAGGGCGACAACTGGTTTGAAGTGTATCCGAAGGACAAGAACGGAAATGCATACGAAATCCCGTTCCGCGGTACTGTTTCACAGATTGATTTCTGGGTATGGGGCGCCAATTACAATTACACCCTTGAACTCCTTGTCCGCGATGCAAATGGTGTTGTCCGCAAGATTGAAGCCGGTACTCTGGGCTTCGACGGCTGGAAGAACATCGTTCTGAACGTGCCTGGCTGGATTCCCCAGCATTCACGCTTCCGCAACGGCCGCAAGGTGCTGACTTTTGTCGGTTTCAGGGTTCGTTCAGCTCCGTCAGAGGCTGTCGATAATTTTGTGATTTACTTCGATCAGCTGAAGTTCACATCAAGCACTGTTGCCGGTGTCTATGACGGCTACGAGCTTAGTGAAGCAGATTTCGGCGAGAGTTCTAACTAAGGCGGTATAACAGATGAAAAAGATTTATTTAGCTTTCTTAGCTGCTGCAGTCGTTGCTACTGGCGCGGCATTTGCCCAGTCCAGCGCAAACGGAAATACCAGCATCTCTGACCCGGATGCATCTTTTATTGGAAATGACAGCTCCCGCGAAGCACTTCGCGAGGTAAGCGTTGACCGCTTTGAGCGTGAGGGATTCTGGAATGTCCATGCTTCTCCGGATTACGGTGTGATTTCAGGCCGCCTTTTTGACGGTGCTCCTGCTGGTAAGGAGCCGCTGAATGACAGCGTGAACAAGGAACTGCAGGATACTAAAGTGCTCGGTGTTAAGATTGAGTTCTTCCGCCGCGGCGTGAATTCCTTCTTTGTAACTGCTGCCCGCCCGATCCCGATCGAGGGTGTGACAAAGACTGTGTCTGTGTGGCTCTGCGGCCGCAACATGGGACATCAGATTTGGCTCCTGGTGCAGGACTACTATGGCCACAACTTCGAAATCTGGCTCGGCTCTCTTGAGTTCAGCGGATGGAAGAAGCTGACCGCTGCTATTCCGCCGTCTCCTGATGGAGAGCACGGTATTGTGCAGCAGAGCGCATACCATGGTACAAAGCCTGGTCTCCGCATCGTGGGATTCCGTGTAGACTGCAACCCGATGGAAGCTCGTGGTTCATACTACATGTACATGGATGACCTCCGCGCCGTCACTGACCTCTATGACGTTGAGAATAGGGATGAGGACGACATGGATGACAACTGGTAATAAACCACGTTGTTAACAGAAGCCCGCAGGAAAATCCTGCGGGCTTTTTTATTTGTTTTTCTTCGTGTAAATTTTACTTCTGCCGCGTTTTCCGCAGCATTCCAGCAGGCCTGCGCGTACAAAGACCCATATCATAAGCCGTGCATTGTCCTGCGTAAGGCTCTTACCCTGTGCTTTGAGGGCTGCATAAAGCTCCTGTGCGGAAAACGGTTCTGCAAGACCGGCGGGCAGCAGGTCAAAATACGCCTTCCGCGCGTGGAAGCAATGCCTGGGGCCGATTTCATCCAGGCGCTTTCCTTCCTTGAGCCATGCCTTGCAGAAGCGCCGCCGTGCATTTTGGGACTGCACCGGCGTTTCTGTGGCGCTCCGCTTCTCTGTTACCGTGCATTCCAGTACTTCCAGCGTAAAGCGGCTGTTGCAGAGCAGCGGGGCAAGCGCGGTCAGCTCGCGGAACATGCTGTAGATGTTCTGGTGTCGGGGGCTTTTCCGCCGGGTGCTTTTTCCTGTGCGGGGATTGCGCGTTTCTATGTATTTTGTGGCGGCGAGCGGGTACACCACCGTAACCCTTCTTTTTTCACTGATGAAATACCGGAGCTTGGGCAGCAGGTGCCCCAGGCTGCCGGTTTGTATTTCTATGATATTTCCTTGCGGGGTAACGATATCTGCGATGTAATCCCCGACTTTTTCTTCCGTCCTGCTTCCTTCTTCGTTCAGTGCGTACAGCTGCTTTACCGTCCGGTGCAGGTGGGTTTCATTCAGTGTGTTTATCATGCTTCGCTGGAACTATACATTGTTACAGCAAAAAATTCAAATAATTCACCGAAAAAAATACTTATCGGATTTTTTTTTCATTGACATAACGAAAAAAAACGTTAAAATGATAGGTAAGTGGGAAATAGTGGGAAAAAGTGGTGAGTAGTGGTATGGAAATGCTTATCGGTCAGTACCGCAATACGCTGGATGAAAAGGGAAGAATCCTTTTCCCGGCAAAGTTGCGCTCTATCCTGCAGAAGGATGAACTGATTGTGACGCAGGGCCTTGACCACTGTCTCATGCTTTTTACAACCGAAGAGTGGATCAGCCTCAATGACAAAATCATGGGGGCTGCCTCTCTTTTTAATGATCAAAAACGTCTGGTGATGCGCCGCTTTATTGCTCCGGCGCAAAAACTTGAATTTGACCGTTCCGGCCGCCTTTCTATTCCTCAAAATTTACGGGAATACGCCTCCTTAAAGGGCGAATGCATAATCCAGGGATTGAACAAATACATGGAATTATGGGATTCGGCCTCGTATGCGGAGTATCTTGAAAAGAGTGAAGATTCATTTCAGGATGCGGTCGCAAGCATGGACGGCATCCTGTTCTGAACATAAGGACGAGCAGCCCTTATTCCGGTGTTTCTGCGGCGGAATCCCTGATTCTGCCGTTGTGCATAGGGATGCGTGCTGCGGGATGAAGAAACGTGGAAATTGTCCATACGCCAGTGCTGCTGCATGAATGCCTCGAATACCTGTCCCCGGAGGGGGAACCGTATGCAGATGATGCATTCATGGTAGATTCTACGCTGGGTGAAGGCGGGCATTCCTTCCACTTTCTGCAGAAATATCCCGCGCTGCACATTCTTGGCGTTGACGCTGATGCACTGATACAAGGCCGTGCGCGCGAACGTCTTGCTCCTTTTGGTTCCCGGATGGAGTTTTACAACGGGTGGTTCAATGATTTTTATCATTCCTATCCGGAGGGAAGGCGCAGGCCCAACCTCATACTCTTTGACCTGGGAATCAGTGTTTTTCATTATGAGCGAAGCGGGAGGGGATTCTCTTTTCGCCATGATGAAAAACTTGATATGAGGTTGAATCCCGGCGCGGGAAAAAGTGCCGCGGATCTTGTAAATACAATGGGTGAGCAGCAGCTTGCAGACATGATTTATCTGTATTCGGACGAGAAATATTCCCGCCGGATTGCTGCTGCTGTGGTTGCAGCCCGCGCAGGGGGGCGCATTGAGTCCACCAGGGCGCTGGCCGAGATTGTGGCGGGGGCTGTTCCTGCAAAGTACCGGTACGGGCCCATTCATCCTGCCACACGGACATTCCAGGCGCTTCGGATTTGCGTGAACAGCGAGCTGGGGCGGCTTCCGCAGGCGCTGCATGACGCGTTCAATGTGCTAGCGCCGGGCGGAAAGCTGGGCGTTATCACGTTCCATTCCCTGGAAGATAAAATTGTAAAGAATTATTTCAGGAATCTGGGAAAGCAGTGCGTGTGCCCTCCCGAAGTTCCTGTGTGCGCCTGCGGCGGAACTCCCTGCGCGGAAGTTTTGACCCGCAAGCCCGTGGAGCCGTCAGCGGAAGAAGTGGCGGAAAATTCCCCGTCCCGGAGTGCCAAGCTCCGTGTGGTGAGGAAAATCCGTGATGCGGATGCCAATCGGCTGCGTGGAGTGGAGGCTTTATGAGCAAGAATGTAGCGGGGGTGCTCAGGACGGCGGGAATGTGCCTGCTGGCGCTGTTCATCCCTGTCCTGCTGGTGATAGACGGAATTCAAGCCCGCAAATATGCGGATCTGGAAAACCAGGTGCTGGAACTGGAAAAAAAACAGCGTGACCTTGTGGAGCAGAACCGGCAGCTCATTACCGATATAAGTGTACTTTCAGGTTCCGACCGGATTGAACGGATTGCAGAAGATCAGCTGGGCATGCGTCAGGCGGAAACCGATGAAATTGTGCGCATTGAAATGAAGGACAGCAGGAAATGAACGGAAGCAGCTTGTTGAATTTGGAAGAAACTCTCCGCGCTGTGGGCGGTACCTGCGTTCTGGGAAAGGGTGATTTCTGCTTTACCAGCGTCCAGACGGACAGCCGTGCCGTGCAGGAAAAGAGTCTTTTTGTGCCGCTTATCGGCGAAAAGCAGGACGGACATGCCTATGTTCCCCAGGCGGTGGAACGCGGAGCCTCTGTGGTCTTTATCGCACGGAAAAACTATGAGGCAGACGGCAGCTTTTTTACCGCACTTTCTGCGGAGCACCCGGAAGTCTTTTTTATCACTGTTGATAACACGCTTGCTGCGCTGCAGGCCGCCGCTGCCTGCTACGTGCAGCACTTTCCTTCACTTATCCGCATCGGCGTAACCGGTTCCAGCGGCAAGACGAGCACCAAGGAGATTGCCGCCGCCATATTGTCTGCCAGATACCGCGTTATTACCAACAAAGGAAACCTGAACAGCGAAACCGGGCTGCCGCTTTCCGTATTTACCATCCGGAAGGAGCATCAGGTGGGGCTCTTTGAGATGGGCATGAACCGCAGGGACGAAATGCGCGAGCTTGCCGCCGTGCTGCGCCCCCGCTATGCGCTGGTGACCAACATCGGCACTGCCCACATCGGCATGCTGGGCAGCCGCGAAGGGATTGCCGCAGAAAAAGCCCATGTTTTTGACTATCTTGACGGGGAAGGAACGGCCGTTATCCCTGCGGATGATGATTTTGCCGCATTCCTGGCTTCCCGTGCCAACGGAAAGGTCGTGTATTACGGCAATGGAAAGCCTGCGGGCGTGCAGCTGATTGCCGACCGGGGCCTTGACGGTACTGAATTCTCCGTAGAGGGGCAGCCGGTGCTGCTTCCGCTTCCCGGTGCATACAATTACAAGAACGCGCTTGGTGCAATTGCCCTTGCGCAGGAGCTGGGGCTTTCCGCCGGGGAAATTGCCGCCGGCATCCGTTCGCTCAAGCCGCTGTCCGGGCGCAGTGAAGTCCGCCGCGGTACGTATACCATCATTCAGGACTGCTACAACGCAAATCCAGATTCCATGGACAAGGCAATTGCCCTTGCTGCATCCGTTCCTGGCGATTTCCGGCGCATTTACGTGCTGGGCGACATGCTGGAGCTGGGGGCGGATGCTGCTGCTGCACACGCGGCGGCGGGGAAGGCAGCCGTACATTCCGGCGCGGATGCCGTGGTTTTTGTGGGCAGCGAAATGAAGGCCGGCTACGAGGCCGCGCTTGCCGAACACACAAAGACGGTGCTGCACTATATTGCCGGCCATGATGATGCCGCAATTGCCGCGGCTGCCGCTGCCGTGCAGGAAACCGCCCGCCCCGGCGACCTTGTACTCTTAAAGGCTTCACGGGGCATGGCCCTGGAGCGCCTTGGCGCCGTGCTTGAAGGGGGTGCCCGGTGAGCGCATTCATGTTCCATGCTGCCCGTCCCGTGGAAAAATACCACAAGAGCGACATTCTCTTTATGATGATGGTGCTGCTGCTGTGGGGGCTGGGCCTGTTTACGCTCTTTGTCTGCACGCCGGAGAAGGGCGAGCGCCTGTTCAACAACCGCTACTATTTTGTCATTCGCCAGCTTGTCTGGTCTGTGGTGGGCTTTGCTTCCCTTGCATTTTTTGCGATGATTCCGATCCGTGTGCTCCGGAAACTGCTGCCGTTCATCGTGCTCGGCTCCCTGCTGCTGTGCATCATTGCCATTGTTCCCAGCCTGGGCAGCATGCGCAAGGGTGCCAGCCGCTGGATTTCCCTGTCGCGCTACTGGACGGTGCAGCCGTCGGAATTTGCCAAATTCGCCGTCATCCTCTTCCTTTCCAACCTCTTTGACAAGCAGGCACGGGAAGACGGCGGTACCCAGAAGGAATTTTACTACCCGCTCATCGGGCTGTTCATCTTTGTCATAACGATTTTCCTGCAGAAGGACTTTTCCACCGGCGTCTTTATGTTTATCGTGGGCTGCCTGATGTTCTTTGTGTCCGGCGCCAGAATGTCCTGGTTCGGGCCGCTGGTGCTGCTGGCAATCCCCACGGTAGCCTTTATGATTGCCATTGAGCCGTTCCGCCTGATGCGCGTCATATCCTTTCTGAACCCGGACGAATATTCGCTTACGACGAATTACCAGATTCTTGCGTCCCAGCGGGCAATCACCGCGGGCGGCTTCTGGGGCAACGGCCTGGGCTCTTCCTTCAGCGATGTCTACAAAATCCCGGAAGTCCAGACCGACTACATCTTTGCGGGCTGGGCGGATTCCATGGGGCTGCTTGGCGTGGCGGCGTATTTCTGCGCGCTGCTTTTCTTTGCATGGCGCGGTTACCGCACGGCGCTTTTGTGCCGCGACCGTTTTGCCGCCTACGCCGCTTTTGGCTGCATCAGCATGATATTCATCCAGTCGCTGATGAACTGCGCCGTCGTCTGCGGAGCTGTCCCCACGACCGGCATTACGCTGCCCTTCTTTTCTTCGGGCGGGTCTTCGCTGGTGGTGACGCTCAGCATGTGCGGCTTTGTCATAAATGCATCCCGCTGCGATACCGATGATGATGGAAGGGCTGTTCCATCCGGCGCGGCGGGTAGAGAAATATAAAGAGGAGAAGATGTCAGCGTATGAGTGACAGTGCAAGTGTAATGGTTCATGGCATGGAGGAAGGCGGCTATTCCCTGTACGGGGAACGCGGCGGCTCCCGCAGCACGGCTTCCGGCGGCAAGCAGAAGGATGTCCGCATCACGATAATGAAGATAATCGTCCTTATCCTGAGCGTCCTGCTCCTGCTGGAAGGCATTATCTATACGTTTGTAATGCCCTGCCTTGCGCCGGTAAAGGTCGAATTTTCCGGCCTGCAGAATGTTTCTTCCCAGATGCTCATGGACCGCGTGTCCCGTGCCGGCGGCCCCACCTGGATTCAGTTCGATTCTTCCAAGGTTGTGGCTGCGCTGAGCGGCATATCGGGCATAGACACGGTTTCCGTAGACAAGGAATTCCCCGACAAAGTCATTATCCGCGTAAAGGAGCGCGTCTGCGTTGCAAAGACGATAATCTCTGTGAACGGCAGCTCTATACCTGTTCAAATTGATGAAAATGGTGTATTATTCACTACAAGCACGTCCGACGTGGTGAAGGACAGCAATATTCCGCTCATTTCCGGGCTTCCTGTAGAGAATATGCAGGCGGGAATGCGTTTTCCGGCGCGGTACCGTCCGCTCATGGAGCAGATTGCGGCCATCCAGCGGCTGCCGCAGAAATATTTTGCGGCGGTCTCCGAGATTCAGGTTGTCAGCAAGGAGTACGGCAGCTATGAGCTGGTGCTTTACCCCGTGCATACGCAGGTGCGCATCCTTACTGACCGGACGCTGGATGAGGATGTCCTCAAGCGTATGGTGGTCGTGCTTGACGTGGTGAATTCCACGGAGCCGGACGTAAAGGAAATCGATCTCCGCTACGGGGCGATTTCCTTCCGGAAACACTAGCATCGGCAGCTTTTTGGGCCTTTTTTCCGGGCTGTCATGTAAAATTTGTTTTGGGGGACTTTTTGAGCGGCATTATCGTCGGGCTGGATGTCGGCACCAGCCTTATTAAGACAGTCATCGGGGAACTGGATGCAGATAATACTATCAAAATCATAGGTTTTGCGAAGCGCCCTTCACCGGAAGGCATGCTCCGCAACGGTGTCGTCGTCAATATCGATGCCGCCGTGACTGCCATCACGGACTGCATTGAGGCTGCAGAGCAGATGGCGGGCCACGAAGTGACTGAAGTGTACACTGCCATCGGCGGTTCCCTTGTGGAAGGGCAGAATTCCGAGGGCGAAGTTGTGGTGGACGAGTCCCGCCAGAAGCGGCCGCTGGAAATCCGCGAAGATACGGTGAACCGTGCACGCGAGGCTGCGGAAGCAATCATGATTCCGCTTGACCGTGAAATCCTGCACAGCGCCCCCCAGACCTATATCGTAGACAATATTCCTACAAAGCAGCCGGTGGGCGTCATGGGCATGCGCCTGAAGGTAAAAATCCACATCATTACGGCCTCAAAGACCATCTGCCGCAACATGGAGGAGTGCATCGGGCGCGCGCACTATGTCTGCGGCGCAATCTGGGCAAAGACCATGGCGCTGGCGCTGGCAACCATCCACGAGGACGAAATGTCGCTCGGTTCCATCCTGATTGATCTGGGCGCGGGTACCACCGATGTGATGGTGGTGAACAACGGCGCGCCCGTCTATATGACATCCATCGAGGCCGGCGGAAACGCGGTGACGAACGACATTGCGCAGGTGTACGGAATTCCGTTTGCCGAGGCCGAAAAGGTAAAGCTTGACAAGGGCTCCTGCCTGATGCAGCCGGACGACCCGGACGAAGAGGTTCTGCTGCCGCCTATCGGAGGCCTGCCGCCGGTGCAGTCCACGCAGTCGGAGCTGTGTGCCATCATCCAGCCGCGCATGATAGAGATTTTCCGGCTGGCAAAGCGGGCGGTGGCTCAGCATTCCGGGCTGAAAAAGCTGAACGGCAGCATAGTGCTGACCGGCGGCGGTGCGCTGCTGCCGGGGGTTGTGCCGCTTGCCCAGCAGCTGTGGGGTACTGCTTCCGTCCGCATCGGCGAAGTCTCTGATTTCGGCGGCATCGACAAGTCTTACCGGGATTCCGTCTATTCCACCGCCGTGGGGCTGCTGCTTGCGCGCCGCTCTGATGAAATCGTAGCGCAGCGCTTCAGCCGGAAAAAGGTGTCCGTGCATGACGATTCCCCGAATAAGTTGTTCGAAGCCGTCGGAAATGTATTTAAAAAATTTTTCTGATGGTGTATAATAGGTGAAAATCGGCGGCTCCTGTTCTGAGGAGGATGCGGGAAGCCTTGCCGGAAGTTCCTTCATTTCTTTGCTTTGCAAGGATTTGTCCGGTTTGCCGCAAAAGGAACGGGAAATTGCTGTAACGAGGGGGTTGCGGCGTTTCCATACATAACGCTTGCATTTTAGGTTTGGGGATAAGGCCTGAATGTAAAAAAAGTGGGTTGGGAGGATAGTATGATTGAGCTGTCAGTGGTGAATGACGGAAGTTCTGATATAGGAGTTGCGAACCCTACCGTCATCAAGATTATCGGCTGCGGCGGCGGCGGCTCCAATGCGGTGAACTGCATGGTTTCGTCCGGTGTGAAGGACGTTGAATTTGTTGCGCTCAATACGGATTTGCAGGCACTGAATGTTTCCAAGGCGCAGAAAAGAATAGTCATCGGCCGCAAGATAACTGACGGCCTTGGTGCGGGCGGAAACCCGGAAGTCGGCGAAAACGCTGCCAAGGAAGACACTGAATCCATCACGAACATCGTGCAGGGAACGGACATGGTTATCATCACTGCCGGCATGGGCGGCGGCACGGGCACTGGTTCTGCCCCGGTTGTCGCAGATATTGCCCGCAAGAGCGGTGCCCTTACGATTGCTGTCGTTACCACACCCTTTGATTTTGAAGGTCCGGTGCGCATGAAGAACGCCCAGGAAGGCCTCAAGAAGCTGCGCGAAAACGTGGACAGCCTGATTATCGTGCCGAACCAGCAGATAATGAAAATCTCAAACAAAAAGCTTAATTTCCGCCAGGCTTTCCGCCTTGCCGACGACGTATTGTGCCAGGGCGTGCAGGGCATTTCCGAACTTATCACGACATCCGGCGTGGTGAACCTTGACTTTGCCGACGTAAAATCCGTCATGAAGGGGCAGGGCAATGCCATCCTTGGCGTGGGCGTGGGCGAAGGCGAAAACCGTGCTCTGGATGCTGCCCAGGGTGCCATTTCGAACCCCATGCTGGAAAACTGTCAGATTGACGGCGCTTCCAATATCCTTGTGAACATTACCTGCGACAACGATTCCATCGGCATGGACGAAGTGCAGGAAATCGTGAATACCATAAAGGCTTCTGCCGCAAAGAACGTAAACGTCATATTCGGTGTTGTTGACAGGCCGGACATGGGCGATAAAATCTCTGTGACCGTCATTGCAACCGGCTTTGAACGGGCCGCAGACGATGATGACGATGACGATGATGATTCAGTCCGCCGGGGCGAAGAAAACAGCATTTCCTGGGGTGACTTTGAAAATGTGGTGAACGGCAGGCTGTCTTCTTCTGTGGAAAAGGCTGCTCCGGAACCCGTTCAGAAAGTGAGCCTTCCCGGGTTTGGGGGCAGGACGCTGGCGCATGATGCTGCTCCTGCACGCAAGGATGCCGGGGAGCCGAAAGCCCCTGCTGCCGCCCTGTCCGCCGCAATTGAGCCGGAGCAGGCTCCTGCTGCTGCACTGCCGCGGAGCCGGGGTATCCGCCCGCCGGAAGGCTTTGTCCGCCGCAAGGATGATTTGTCCCAGCCGGCGGTGTGGCGCAACCCGGAAACACTGCCGCGGAGCATAAACCTTTCTGATGACAGATAAACCTGCCGCACCGCTGGCAGAAGAATTTTACGCAGACCTGCTGCTGGTGGGCCGGCGGGCCGGGCTGACGGCCCGTGCCTATGCCGAATCTGCTGCCACCCTGCTCCAGTGGGCCGGGGAACAGTCCAGGCCGCTGGGCAGCCTGACGGTGCGGGACCTGCTGTATTACATTGCCTTGCGGCGTACGCAGGGCATTTCCGATCTGACCGTGGCAAAGGAGATTTCTGCCCTGCGTTCCTTCGGCGAGTTTCTGCTGCGCAAGGGCATCTGGACGGAAAACCTTGCGCTGGAGCTTGACCGTCCCAAGGCTTCCCGTGCGCTGCCCAAGGTGCTGAGCGTGGAGCAGGTTGATGCCCTGCTTGCTGCCATCGACACCAGCACGCCGCTGGGAGTCCGTGACCGGGCACTTTACGAGCTTATCTACAGCTGCGGGCTCCGTATCAGCGAAGCCGCCGGCCTGCTGCTTGCGAATGTTCATTTTAAGGAAAAATTATTGATTGTGCTGGGAAAGGGCAGCAAGGAGCGCCTGGTTCCGTTCGGGGATATTGCGCTGGAATGGCTGGAAAGATGGGTGCATGAAGCCCGTCCGGCAATTCTGGGGCAGCGCCAGGTACCGGAAGTCTTTGTTAACGCCCGCGGAACGCCCTTGTCGCGCAAGGGCATCTGGAAGAATTTCCAGGCGCTGGAGGCAAAGAGCGGCGTGCAGTCCAAGGTGCATACGCTGCGCCATTCCTTTGCGACGCACCTGCTTGCCGGCGGGGCGGATCTTCGTTCCGTGCAGGAACTGCTGGGGCACGCCGACCTTTCCACCACGCAGATTTATACGCATATCGACGACAGCCGCCTGCAGGAGTGCCATAGGGATTTTTTCCCCGGGCATAAAGACGAAACCTGTTCGGAAACTTCAGTTTCAGAACAGGTTACAGTAAAATACGATGTTTAAAATCGCGCTATTTGAGCGATTTTAAACTCGTTGACCTGAGCGGAAACGCAGTTTCCGAACAGGTCTAAGATTTTGGTTCTTCCGGTAGCGTCTAAGGACGGCAGGGAAAATTCCGATGATAGAGAAGAGGGCCGGCTTGTCAGCTGCGCCCGCTGATGTAAGGAGTACCGACATGAAATTCTGTGAAAAAGTTGCGGCTGCGGCGTTTGCGGCCGTGTTTTCCGCCTCCGTGCTTTCCTGCGGGGCGTCATATAATTCCATAAAGCGCATGCAGCGCATGGAAGAGGGCGTTTCATCCCCCACAACAAAAGAAGAACTTGCCGAGGCAATCAAGAAATACGACGCCCGTGCCATGGATCTGGTCTCCACGCAGGCGCAGGAAGGCATCTGGTACAAGATACTGGGTACCCGCTACCTGGACGAGGCAATGTACGGGCAGGCATACGAATGTTTCCAGAAAGCCGTGCATTTCTATCCCAACAATGCAAACCTTTACTATTATATTGGCATGTGCGCTGCTTACATAGCGAATTCCGAGCTTGACTACGCCGGAACGGGCGGTCTGGAAAGCGCGGGGCGCCGCATGAACTACCTGAAGGTTTCTGAACAGGCCTTTCAGCAGGCACTCCAGATTGACCCCAAGTATTACCGTGCCATGTATGCGCTGAGCGTGCTGTACGTCTTTCAGCTTGAACAGTACGACAAGGCAGTACCGCTCCTTGAACGCTTCCTTGAAGTGCAGAAGCGCGACACCAGCGGCATGTTCGTCCTTGCAAACGCCTACTACCACCTCTATGAATTCGACAAGGCCGTGGAACTGTACGACGAAATCATAAAAATCAACCCGAATGCCGAGAAAACCGCCGAGGCCCAGCGGAACAAGAAGCAGGTGCTTGACTATCAGTATGCGGAAAAGTGAGCGGTGACGGCAGACATACTTGATATAGCCCTTGCATCAATTCCTTTCCTCACTGCGCGGGAAAAAATCTGTCTGAAAAAGAATCTTGACAGTATAGAGGAACTTGCTGTACTGTCTATAGAAGCTATTTCGCAGAAGGTCGGCCGGGTGATCCGCCGTGCCGTGTGGGATCCCGCCGTCACTCGTGCACAGGCAGAGCGCGCGGTGCTGCTCATGGAACAGCAGCATATCGGCACGGTGCTGCTGACCGATGCCGCGTTTCCTGCGCTGCTGCGGGAAATTCCAGACCCGCCGTATGCACTGTTTTACCGCGGCCGCCTTGAGGCCCTGCACCGGCAGTGTGTTTCCGTGGTGGGCACGCGGCGCGTCTGCGGGGAATGTGCCGCCGCCGCACAGGATTTTGCCCGCGAGGCTGTGCTGGACGGGCTTACCGTTGTAAGCGGCAATGCAGAGGGCATTGATTTTTTTGCGCACCGGGGCGCGCTGCTTGCGGCGGAATCCAATACCGGCGCATGTGGAACCGGCGGTGCCCCTGGTGCTACGGCGGCGGTGCTGCCCTGCGGCATAGACACCATCGTTCCGGTGGGGCACAAGGCGCTTGCTGCACGTATCCTGCGTTCCGGCGGAGTCATTGTGGCGGAATACATCCCCGGCTGCCCGGCAGAAGCGTGGCGTTTTGTGCAGCGCAACAGGATTATTGCTGCACTTTCACCCGCCACGGTGGTGGTGCAGGCCCCGCCGGGGAGCGGCGCCCTGATTACGGCGGATTTTGCCGTGGGCTACAGCCGCGATGTGCTGTTCCATAAAAGCTGCTTTTGTGCAGAGGCGGCGCAGTCTGCACAGGCTGCAAAAAAACGGCTGGAGGCAAAGGCTGCATCATCACGCCCCGGCTCAGCTGCCGCTGCATCTGCGGCGGCAAAGCTCCGTAATTCCCCGGAGCGCTATGTGGCGGACGGTGCCCCGGTCATTGCTTCGTATGCGGAGTACCGCGCCGCGCTTGCAGCTGCTCCGGGCGGGAATTCTGCTGCGGGCGGCGGGCAGGGACTGCTTTTTTAGGTAATATAAGGTAGATAAGGATATGGCTGAAAAGACGACAACAACGGCAAAGAAAACCAGTACGGCAAAAAAAGCTGCGGCGCTGAAGAAAACCGCTGCGGTACGCAAGGCATCGTCCCGGAAGCGGACGCTCGTCATCGTGGAATCCCCGGCAAAGGCAAAGACCATCGAGCACTATCTTGGCAGCGGTTACACGGTAAAGGCTTCCATGGGGCACCTGATAGACCTTCCCAAGAGCCGTCTTGCCATAGATGTAGACAAGGATTTCCAGCCGGAGTACATCACGGTGCGCGGCCGCGCAAAGCTGCTCAAAGAACTGCAGAAAGATGCCAAAAATTCGGACGAAGTGCTGCTTGCATCGGATAACGACCGCGAAGGAGAGGCGATTTCCTGGCACCTGCATAACGCGCTCCGGGACAAGACTTCTGCCCCCATCGAGCGCATTACCTTCAACGAAATCACGCCTGTTGCCATCAAGGAAGCCATAAAACATCCCCGCGAGATTGACGAGGCAAAGGTTGATGCTCAGAAAGCCCGCCGCGTGCTTGACCGGCTTGTCGGCTACAATTTAAGTCCTCTTTTATGGAAGAAAGTGAAGAACGGGCTGAGCGCCGGCCGCGTGCAGTCTGTTGCGCTCCGCCTTATCTGCGAACGCGAGCAGGAAGTTGAAGACTTTATCCCGGAAGAATACTGGACGCTTGCCGCCGATTTTGTCAAGGGCAAGACAAAGTTCACCGCCCAGCTTGTGGAATACCGCGGCTCAAAGCCTGAACTGAAAAACGAGCAGTCGGTCAAGACCATCATCGGCGAAATCCAGAACAGTGACTGCATCGTCACCGACATAAAGGAAAGCGAGAAAACTGTGCGGCCCAAGCCGCCGTTTACCACGTCAAAGCTGCAGCAGGCCTCCGCAAACCGCCTGGGCTATACGTCCCGCAAGACCATGCAGATTGCCCAGCAGCTCTACGAAGGCGTGCAGATTGGTTCCACCCGCGTCGGCCTTATCACCTACATGCGTACCGACTCCGTGCGCATCTCCCAGACTGCAATTGACGAGGTGCGCAGCTGGATCGGGCAGAATTTCCCCGATGACCTGCCGCCGGAGCAGATAGAGTATTCCGTCGGCAAGGGCGCGCAGGATGCCCATGAAGGTATCCGCCCTACGTATGTCAGCTATACGCCCGACAGCATAAAAGAGTATCTGTCCCGCGACCAGCTGCGCCTGTATACCATCATCTGGGAGCGCTTCGTTTCCAGCCAGATGAACAATGCGCGCACCAAAACGACCAGCGCCGACATCCGCGCGGGCGAGGCTTTGTTCCGCGTGAGCGCAAGCAAGCTTTCCTACAAGGGCTTTTACAATGTCATCAAGACGCTGTCTTCCAAAGAAGACGTGACCGGCTCGCTCCCGGCGCTCAAAAGCGGGGAAAAACTGGCCAGCGGCACGTTCTACCCGGAGCAGCATTTTACGCAGGGACCGGCGCGCTACACGGATGCTTCCATCGTTAAGACGCTGGAAGAAAAGGGCATTGGACGGCCGTCCACCTATGCCCCCATCATATCTGTGCTGCTTGACCGCTACTATGTAACGCGGAGCAACAAGCAGCTGGTTCCCACGCCGCTGGGAAAAATCATCTGCCACATTCTGGTAGAATCCTTCCCGGACGTCATCAACGAGAAATTCACCTCCGAGGTTGAAGACGACCTGGACAAGGTTGAGCGCAGCGAACTGGTCTGGACGGGCATGATCGGGCGCTTCTACAAGCCCTTCAAGGAACGGGTCGACAGCGTGAACAACACGCAGGAAAGCCTCAAAGGCTCGCTCGACGAAACAACCGACCAGCTCTGCGAAAAATGCGGGCGCCCCATGGTCAAGAAGCTGGGGCGCTTCGGCTACTTCCTTGCCTGTTCCGGCTTCCCCGAATGCCACAATACCAAGAGCATACCGCTGGCAAAGTGCCCGCGCCCCGGCTGCGGCGGCTACATCGTTGCCCGCAAAACCAAGGGCAAGGGCAAGGAATTCTACGGCTGTACGAATTACCCCACCTGTGATTTCATCACGCACTTCAAGCCCATCAATGCGCTTTGTCCCAAGTGCGGCTGGTTCCTGGTGGAAAAATATGATAAGAAGAACGGCTCGTACAAGAGCTGCATAAACCCGGACTGCGACTACCTGCATTCCCCGGAAGAAGCCGTGAATGCAGAAGCTGCAGGCGAATTCGCCAGGGCGAATGAAGCTGACCAGAAGGCTGCCGAACAGGCCCGCCTGATGGCTTCCCGTTCCCAGGGCGGGGATGAGGAATGAGGGCTGGTTCTTCACCTCAAGGAACCGTTTCCCTTCCGCAGGGAAACGGGGCTGCCGCTGAATCCGCCGCTTCCGCAGGGAATCCCGCCGGCCGCCCCGGCACCGGTGGCTGCCCCGTGACCGTGCGCGAATGTTCGGAGGAATACCTGCTTTACCTTGCGTCCGTGCGGGGACTGTCTGCAAACACGGTAACGGGATACCGCACCGATTTGGGGCACCTTGCGCTTACCGTTGGCGCGGATACCGCCCTTGCTTCGCTGTCTACCGAAGACCTGCGCTCCTGTGTTGCCGCGCTCAGCCGCCGCAAGTACAGCGTTACCTCCATAAACCGCTTTATAGCCGCCGTCCGCGGGCTGTTTGCCTATTGCAGGAAATTTCAGTATATTCAGGGAAATGCCGCGCTTGAACTGAAGACGCTCAGGGCGCCGCGCCGCCTTCCGGTTTTTATGACGCAGCAGGAGGTCGACACGCTCTGTTCCCAGCCGGTGCGCAGGGGGCTGCTCTGGCCTGCCCGCGACCGCGCCATATTCGAGCTTCTGTATTCGAGCGGCTGCCGCGAGGGGGAGCTTGCCTCTCTCCGGCTGCAGGATTCTGCCGACGGGTGGCAGAGCGCCGTCGTAACCGGCAAGGGGCGCAAGGACCGGCGCATTTACTTTAGCGATGATGCGCGGCGTGCGCTTTCCGTGTACCTGGAGGAGCGCGGCCGCCGCTTCCCCGAAGGAATGCCCGGCGGGGGCAGCCCGGTTGACGCGCTTTTTGTAAACCAGAAGGGGCTGCCGCTGAGCGCCCACGGCATCTGGTACATTGTGAGCCGCTACAGCGGCGCGGAGGGAACGCAGCGTCCGGTGAGCCCCCACGCCTTCCGCCACACGTTTGCAACGGCACTGCTTTCGGGCGGGGCGGATATCCGTGCGGTGCAGGAACTGCTCGGCCATTCGAGCATCAGCACCACGCAGCGCTACACGCATATCACCACGGAGCGGCTGAAGGAAGTCTACCGGCAGGCCTTCCCCCATTCCGGCAAAAAAGACTAGGGAGTGTATTATGTCAGAAGAAATGAAAATCCGCAGCACGACCGTTATCGCGGTCAAGCGTGACGGAAAGGTTGCCATGGCGGGCGACGGGCAGGTGACGGCGGGAAACACCGTTGTCAAGGGAAATGCCCGCAAGGTCCGCCGCATATATGAGGGCAGGGTACTGACCGGTTTTGCCGGTTCGGTTGCCGATGCATTCACGCTGTTTGATAAATTTGAAGAAAAGCTTAAGACGTACAACGGAGACTTGACCCGTTCTGCCGTGGAGCTTGCCAAGCTGTGGCGCACGGAACGTTCCATGAGTAAGCTGGAGGCAATGCTGCTCGTTGCGGACGCAAAGAAAATTCTGCTTATCTCCGGCGACGGAAACGTGATTGAACCGGAAAGCGACGTTATCGCCATCGGCTCCGGCGGCAATTATGCGTATGCAGCGGCGCTGGCCTACATGGAAACCAGCACGCTCTCTGCAAAGGAAATTGCTGAACGTTCCCTTAAAATCGCCGGACAAATTTGTATCTATACAAACGACCATATCACCGTGGAGGAACTCTAATCGTGGAAGAGACAGGAATGACAAGTGCTGGTCTCCCGGCAAACGATGCTGCTTCGGCCGGCAATGCTGTCCCGGCAGGCACAATGCCTGACGGGCTGACGCCTTCCCAGATAGTCGGCAGGCTTGACAACTATATCATCGGACAGAACAAGGCCAAGCGCTTTGTGGCCGTTGCCCTGCGCAACCGCCAGCGCCGCATCAAGCTCCCGGAGGAAATCCGCGAGGAAGTGGCTCCCAAGAACATCCTGATGATCGGCCCCACGGGCGTGGGCAAGACAGAAATTGCCCGCCGCCTTGCCCGGCTCTGCGGTGCCCCCTTCCTGAAGGTTGAGGCAACCAAGTACACGGAAGTCGGCTACGTGGGGCGCGACGTGGAAAGCATGGTCCGTGACCTGATGGCGGTGGGCTACAACATGGTCAAGGCGGAATTCCAGGAAAAGCTCCGTGCAAAGGCGGAACCGATGGTTGAAGAGCATCTGCTTGACCTGCTTCTGCCGGGCAGCAGCAGCGCAAAGAAGCAGGAGGATGCCGCCCCCGCAAAGAAACCCAACGTACACATTCTTGGCAACATATTCGGGAACGACAGCCCGGTGCAGGGCAGCGTTATCCAGATTGAGGTGCCCCGGAAGGACGGGGCGGCCCCGCAGGAAAGCGGCACAGCGGCAGCAGCCGGCGCCAGCAGCACCGCCGGGCAGAGCGCACAGCAGGAACAGGCTTCCGACCCCGCCATGAGCGCCACCCGCGAAAAATTCCGCCAGATGCTGCGCGACGGCAAGCTGGAAGACCGCATGGTCGACGTAACCGTGCACCAGCAGCCGCATTTTTCCGGCATGGAGATGTTTTCCGGCGGTTCCCCGGAGGACATTGAGGCGGGGCTGAACGGCATACAGGAAATGCTTACCGGCGGCCGCAACCGCCGCAGGACGGTCACCGTGCGCGAAGCCCGCCAGATACTCATGGTAGACAGCCTTGACCGCATTACCGACGGTGACAAGGTTGCAGATGAGGCAAAGCGGCGCGTGGAGCAGAGCGGCATTATCTTCATCGACGAAATCGACAAAATTGCCACCAAGGGCGGCGAAAGCGGCCGGCAGGAAGTAAGCCGTGAAGGCGTGCAGCGCGACATTCTTCCCATTGTGGAAGGCAGCGACGTGAATACCAAGTGGGGCGTTGTCAATACAACGCACATCCTTTTCATCGGGGCGGGTGCCTTCAGCGTTTCCGCGCCGAGCGACCTTATTCCGGAACTGCAGGGGCGTTTCCCGCTCCGCGTTGAGCTGGAGGCGCTCAAGAAGGAAGACTTTAAGCGCATCCTTACCGAACCGAAGAACGCCCTGATCAAGCAGTACGAGGCGCTGCTGGGCACGGAGGGCGTTACGCTCCGCTTTACCGAGGATGCCGTGGAGCGCATGGCGTTCATCGCGGAAGATGTGAATTCCCGCGCAGAGAACATCGGCGCGCGCCGCCTGCACACCATCATGGAGACGGTTCTTGAAGACCTGAGCTTTGATGCCGATACCCACCGCGGCGAAACAATTACCATAGACAGTGCCTATGTCGATGCCCGGCTCACAGGCGTCGTGCAGGACCAGGACCTGCAGCGCTACATCCTGTAGGGAACCTCTAAAAACTTCAGTTTTTAGAGGTGACTTTGAAAATGCGATGTTGTAAGCCGCGCTATTATAGCGGCTTACAACTCGCAGGAATCTCGGAAAGCTCACCGAAGGGGAGTTTTTCGAGATTCCCTGTAGCATCCGGCACATCCAGCAGGGAAGACAGATTTTTTGCGGAAAAAGTCTGTCTTCCCTTTTTCTGTCCCTTTCCCCCTGCCTCAGGCCCTTTTTTTCGTTGCAAGCTATAAACTTTTATTCAGAAATTCCGATATTTGCAGTATGGGAATGAACAGTTTTATTGATTCAGTAGATTTACTCCACCGCCAGCTTGACGTGCAGACGCTCCGCTATCAGGTCACTGCAAACAATATTGCCTGCAGCGAAGTGCCCAATTACAAGAAGCAGAGCGTCAACTTTGAAAGCGAGCTCAAGAAAGCGTTCGAGTCACGTGACAATGAACACAATTCATTCAAGATGACGACGACCGATGCCCGCCATATCCAGAGCGAGCAGCCGCGTGACTGGCATGCCGTGCAGCCCCGCCGGGTGACGGACTACACCACTGCGGCAAAGGCCAACGGCAACAACGTGGATGCCGAGGAAGAGGCGATGAACATCGTTCAGATTCAGATGCAGTACCGCCTGCTTTCCCAGCTGACCAGCTTTGAATTCGGGCAGGTAAACACTGCCATGAAGAAGGTCTGAGGACGTACGGCCGCACTGAACGCCGCATAGCATAGTTTTTTGGAGGATATAGATATGGGTCTTTTCACGAGCATGAACATTGCAGCCACCGGCATGAGCGCAGAACGCCTGAGGACAGACGTCATCAGCAACAATATTGCGAATGCCAGCACAACAAGAACGCAGGAAGGCGGCGTCTACCGCAAGGAAACTGTCGTTTTTGAGCCTGTTGCCTCCAAGAATCCCGTGTGGCGTTCACCGTTTACCCCCGATTCCCTGGACAACGGTCCGGGCAAGGGCGTGCGTGTGCGTGAGATTGTGTCTGACACCACGCAGGGCCGCATGGTTTACGATCCGTCCCATCCGGACGCCATAAAGTCTGGCCCCAACAAGGGCTACGTTGAATACCCCAACGTGAACATCGTCAACGAAATGGTTGACATGATAAGCGCCAATCGCGCCTACGAAGCAAACAGCACCGTCATCCAGGGCAGCAAGGATATGTTCGCCTCTGCGCTGGATATCGGCAAGTAACGGTGCAAGGAGATAGGATATGGAATTTTCATTCGGAACGCTTGAACTGAACCGCACGGATCCCGCCCATCTGGGAACAAGGCCTCTTTCCGAGGCTTTTGGTGCACCTGCGGCGGCTCCCGTACAAGAAGGAAAGACCAAGGGCTCCTTCGAGACCTACCTCCTGCAGGCCGTGGAGGAGATGAACGGGCAGCAGACTGCGGTTGACAAGCTGCAGGAGCAGGTCATCACCGACCCGGACAGCGTAGACATTCATGACGTAACCATTGCCATGGCAAAAGCCCAGATGTCGCTGAACCTGGCACAGACGGTCATAGACCGTGTCATTACCGGCTGGAACGAACTGTCCCAGACCAGGTAGCAGGACATCCCTCCGCTTGGGGTTCCCAAAACTGCGCAGGCGGCACGGATTTAGGAGATTTAGGCACTTTGCACTTTTCAAACAGAGCGCATGATGCTATAATATGAGAATATAACTCGTATAATAGTGGGAAAATGTTGTATGAGTAGATTCGTTCACGGGAGGGGAAGATGAACGAATGGTTTAAGAGATTACCTGGAACCATCAAGGAAAAATGGGGAAAGTGGACTCCCCTGCAGAAAGGAGTTCTTGTGGGAATCATTGCGGTGGCAATTGCCGCCGTGGTCATCCTCGCAGTGCTTTCATCAAAACCGACGACAGTGCGCCTTTTTAACACGGCAATCACGGATGAGCAGGAGCGCGACAGGATTCTGACGCGCCTTGATCAGGACAACGTGAAGGCTTATGTGTCCAATGAAGGCTTCATTTCCGTTGATGACGAAAAGACTGCCCGCAAGTGGCGCAGCCGCCTCATCGCGGACGGGCTGGAGCCGTCAAAGGCCGATGCCTATGCCCTGTTCGACGTGACCAAATGGACGCGCAACGACTTCGACGATAAGGTTAACTGGCAGCGTGCTACAACTTCCGCACTGGAAGACCACCTGCAGCAGCTCAGCGGCATACAGAAGGCAAAGGTTATGCTGTCCCTGCCCGACGATTCGCTCTTTAAGGAAGACCAGCAGCCGGTGACGGCAAGCGTGGTGCTGTGGGCGAACGGCGGCAGCTCCGTGCTTGAGGACAAGCGGCAGATAAAGGGCATTCAGCGCCTTATCATGCGCAGCGTCGAAGGCCTTAAGGAAGAGAACATCACCATCGTGGATGGTTCCACCAACGAGGAAATCAATGACTTTGAGGGCATGGAAGCGGCAGACCGCCTGACGCTCCTGCAGAAGGAGCAGAAGCTCATCCGTAAGCAGGAAACCGAGTATTCCAGTGCCATCCTCAATCAGCTGAAAGGTACCTACGGCGTTGACCGCGTGAACATCGCCAACATGAAGATAGAGATGGATATGTCCGAGCGCACTGCGCAGGGCAGGAACTACAAGGGTATCGAGATAAAGGCCGATAACCCGGATACTCCGTACGACGACGGCGAGACCCGCGACAGCCTTACCATCTCGGAAGAGACCATCAACCGCAAGTTCACCGGTACTGGATTTAACCCGGAAGGTCCTGCGGGAACCGAAGGTCAGAATCCGCCGGTTTACTCGGATATGTCCAACGTCATCGGTCAGACCACCGAAGACGGCATAAAGCGCAACTATGCGCTCAGCTACGAAGATTATCAGGAAAAGACCAGCCCCAGCATGGGCAAGCGTACGGTTTCCGTGAACATCGACGGCACCTGGTCAAAGGTCTATGACGAGAAGGGTAACCTTGTCATCGAGAACGGGCACATCCAGCGTGAGTACAAGCCCATCCCTGACGAGGATCTGAAGCAGATAGAAAGGCTGGTGCAGGGGGCTATAGGCTACAGCAAGGCCCGCGGCGACAGCGTTACGGTAACGAACATTGCGTTCGACCGCACCGCCCAGTTTGATGCAGAGGACATGGCGTTCCTCAAGTCACAGCAGACCAAGCGCACCATACTGCTTGTGCTGCTCGGCGTGGCGGCAGTGCTCATCGCCTTCATCGTGTTCCGGCTGGTCAGCCGCGAAATCGAGCGCCGCAGAAGGCTCCGCGAGGAAGAACTTCTGCGCAAGCAGCAGGCAGAACGCGAACAGGCGCTCTGGGATGCAAAGCAGGACGGTATGGAAGTTACCATGTCCGTCGAAGAGCGCAGGCGTGCCGAACTGCAGGAAAATGCAATCGCCATGGCAAAGGAGCACCCGGAAGATGTGGCAATGCTCATTCGCACGTGGCTTAGAGAGGAGGCGTAAGCTATGGCAGACGCAGCAGCCAAGTCAAAAGGCAGTGAAATAAAGCAGCCCATCAAGGAGGCTGGCGGTGGCCATGGCGGCGGCAAGAAGAAGAGCGGCGGGCTGAAGGACTATAAGAGCCTTACCGGCCGCCAGAAAGCCGCTATCTTCCTTGTGGCGCTCGGCAGTGAAGTCTCTTCTGAAGTCATGAAGCACCTGCGCGAGGACGAGGTTGAGACACTCACGTTTGAGATTGCCCGCCTTGATACCGTTGACGCAGACTTCAAGGATCAGGTTCTTAGTGAGTTCCAGGAACTCATGGCGGCACAGAACTTTATCACCACTGGTGGTATTGACTATGCCCGCGAGCTTTTGGAGAAATCTCTCGGCAGCCAGAAGGCCATCGACATCATCAACAGGCTCACGAGCAGCCTGCAGGTTCGTCCGTTCGACTTTATCCGCCGCACGGATCCTGCGCATTTGCTGAACTTCGTGCAGCAGGAATACCCGCAGACCATCGCCCTTATCCTTGCTTATCTGGAACCGGCAAAGGCTGCTACCATTCTGCAGAATCTGCCGGATGAAATCCAGCCGGAAGTCTCAAAGCGTCTTGCAACCATGGACAGAACGTCTCCTGATGTTCTTCGCGAAGTGGAACGCGTGCTTGAGAAAAAGCTGTCTACGCTGTCCAGCGAAGACTACACGGCGGCAGGTGGTGTTGATGCCATCGTCGAAATCCTCAACCTTGTTGACCGTTCTTCTGAAAAGGCTATTATCGAGACTTTGGAAGAGGACGATCCGGAACTTGCGGAAGAAATCAAGAAGCGCATGTTCGTCTTCGAGGATATTGTTATGCTCGACGACCGCGCCATACAGAAAGTGCTGCGTGAAGTTGACCAGCAGGAACTTGCAAAGGCTCTTAAGGCTGTCGATACCGAAGTGCAGGACAAGATTTTCCGCAATATGTCAAAGCGTGCCGCGTCCATGCTCAAAGAGGACATGGAATTCATGGGTCCTGTCCGCTTGAAGGATGTTGAAGAAGCACAGCAGAAGATAGTTTCTGTCATCCGTCGCCTTGAGGATAGCGGTGAAATCGTTATCGCCCGTTCTGGTGATGATGAGCTTGTGGAATAGGAGTAATATATGGCACAGACTGTATTCAGACCGAATCAGATAAACAAAGTCAGCGGAGAGATGATGCTGAAGCTTCCTCATTCTTTTGCCCCGGTGGTAAAGGAAGTGGAGGTGAAGGAGCCTGAATACACTGGGCCTACCGCCGAGGACTTGAAGCGCGAAGCTGAAGAGTTCAAGGTACAGTGGGAGCAGGAAAAAGCTGCCATGCTTGCCGACGCCCAGGCGGAAGCTGCAAAGATTGTGCAGGATGCTCAGGACGCCGCCTTCAACGAGGTGAAGCACCAGAGCGATGAAGCTGCCGTCATCAAGAACAGCGCCCGCAAGGATGCCGATGATATCATTGCAAAGGCTCATGCAGAGGCCGACCGCATCATCGCAGATGCAAAGGCTGAGCAGCAGGCCATCATTGCAAAGGCTGAATCCGGCGGCTACGAGCAGGGGCGGCAGGACGGCTACGAAGACGGCAAGAAAGAAGTTGACCGCCTGGTGGAGCGCATCCACAAGATTATAGAAAGCGTGCAGGCAAAGCGTCAGGAAATCCTTGACGGTACCGAGCAGCAGATTGTTGATTTGGTCGTGCTGATGACCCGCAAGGTTGTCAAGATTATGAGCGACAACCAGAAGAGCGTTATCATGGCGAATGTCGTGCAGGCGCTCAAAAAGGTAAAGGGCCGCGGCGACGTGACCCTGCGCGTGAACCTTGCCGACGTAAAGCTGACGACCGAACATATCCAGGACTTTATCCGCGAAGTTGAGAACATCCAGAACATTACTGTGGTGGAGGACAGCTCGGTGGAGAAGGGCGGCTGCATCGTTGAGACAGACTTCGGTGCAATCGATGCACGGATTGCGAGTCAGCTTGCCGAACTGGAGACAAAGATTTTTGAAGTCTCTCCGATTAAGGCGGTGAACAAGTCTGACGTGCAGAACCCAGACGCATAGCCTATGGAATCTTTTTCTTTTTTTGACAAGTACATAAAGGCTGTCGAAAGAGTAGACACGATTAAATACACTGGCACGGTATCCGCCGTGAAGGGGCTTTTGATTGAAAGCAAAGGCCCCCGCAGTGTTATTGGTGAAATATGCCGGATTAACGTGCTCAGTTCTCATACCAGCGTGTTTGCCGAGGTAGTGGGGCTTGAGGGTAACACCGTGCGCCTTATGGTCTACGGTGATACCAAAGGTATCGAGGTCGGCGACGAAGTCGTTGCAAGCGGTCATGTGCTTGAAGTCCCCGTCGGGCCGGCGCTGCTGGGGCGTGTTATTGATGCTACCGGCCGCCCCTACGACGGCAAGGGGGACATTGCTCCCGACGATTATTATCCTGCTACTGCAAGTCCGCCGCCGCCGCTGGAACGCCAGCCCGTAAACCGCCGCATTGTAACCGGCGTCCGCGCCATAGATTCCCTGCTTGCCGTGGGCAAAGGCCAGCGCATCGGCATCTTTGCAGGAAGCGGTGTGGGCAAAAGTACGCTTATGTCCGTTATTGCCCGCAACACCAATGCAGACGTGAATGTCATCGGGCTTATCGGCGAACGCGGCCGCGAAGTACTGGATTTCATCAACCGCGACCTTGGCGAAGAAGGCCTTAAACGTTCCGTGCTTGTTGTTTCTACAAGCGATCAGCCTTCCATTGCACGCCTTCGCGCTGCATACGTTACCACCGCAGTTGCCGAATACTTCCGCGACCAGGGCAAGGATGTCATGCTCATGTTTGACAGCGTGACCCGCTTTGCCCACGCGCAGCGCGAAATCGGGCTTGCCACCGGCGAACCCCCGGCGCAGCGCGGCTACCCGCCCAGCGTTTTTGACATGCTGCCCAAGCTGCTGGAGCGCACCGGCACGAATGCCCGCGGTTCCATCACTGCATTCTATACCGTCCTTGTTGACGGTGACGACATGGACGAGCCGATTGCCGACAAGGTGCGCGGTACGCTCGACGGACACATCATCCTGAACCGTTCGCTTGCACAGCGCCAGCATTACCCTGCAATCGATGTGCTTGCAAGCATCAGCCGTCTTTCCAAGCGGGTTTCCGGCCCCTGTACGCTCAAGGCCGTGCAGCAGGTAAAGCGCTGGATGGCAGATTATGCCGCACAGGAAGAGATGATACTTGCCGGTGTGTACCAGAAAGGCAGTTCTGCCGAAATTGACGAAGCCATTGAAAAGCATCCGGCAGTGGAAGCCTTCCTCTGCCAGGAGGAGCGGGAGCCGTGCCCTGTTGAAGACACGCTGCGCCGCCTTTCAGAGCTGAGCGGCATAGACATTCCCGAAGAAGAATTCGTGGAAAGTCCTGCCGTTCCCAAGCGCATGTAGCGCACGGAACAGGCTGACCGCCGGGAGCGCTGCCCATGAAACGTTTTCATTATTCGCTGCAGAAAATACTCGACCTCCGGCATTTCCAGCTGAAGCAGGCGGAAATGGATTTGGGCAAGGTGAACGCCCAGATTGCCGCCGTGGAAAACAAGCTCAAGGACATCGCCGCACAGCGCGTCCGCATTGCGCATGAGGTAGATGCCGCCAAGGACGACATGTTCCTGTACCAGAGCGCTCATTCGTATTTCCAGCTCCTGAACCAGAAAAAAGAAAGCCTGCTGAGCACCCTGGCGGAGCTGCAGCTTGTTGCCGAGCAGAAAAAAGCGGTTGTCCGGGCGGCAATGCAGCGGGAAAAAGTGCTTGACCGCCTGAAGGACAACAAACTTGCCTCATGGAAAGAAGCCGGCCGGAAGGAAGAAGAGCTTATCGTGGACGACGTTGTAACTGCCAAGTACAACAAGGCGCAGTAGGGGCGGGCAGATTTTCCTCTGTCATGAAGAGGCTGGCTCTGTATGCCGCACGTCCAAAAACATTTTACGGAGCGCCGCTCAGGATACTAACGCTGGACGCCTGTGTGAAACCGAACTCTTCCAGCCGGCAATGCCCTTGCCTTCGCTTGAAAAAACAACGCCCACTTTGTACATGGCTTTTCCGCTTACGGCAAAACGCTCGGCATAGCCGTTTGCGTCAATCTGGGAAAGGGCTTCGGCGGCTGCCTCCTCGAACGCACGGCCTTTGTCCATCTTAAGCTCGAAGATGAAAACGCTGTCCTTCGTAGTCAGTATTACGTCGCTGCGGCCTGCCACTGACTGAAGCTCGCTCACAACGCTGAAGCCTGTCAGCCGGAAAATCAGGTGCGTCACGGACTCATAGTAGTTTTCGCACATGTCCTTTTTTACAACCGTCGGCAAATCTGCAATCGCGGCCTTTATTATGGAAAGAATCCGGTCGATGTCATGCGATTCTATTGCACCGCAGATATTGTCGATTGCAAGCCCCATGTCGTCATCCGGTACGTTCACGAATTTCTTTAAAAGAACATTCAGGAAACCCTCTTCAATCTCGCGGTTGGGGAAGTCCAGCGTGTACAGGCGCCTTGCCTTCTCAAAGCCCTTGATGGTAAGGTATCCGCTCTGGTAAATCACCGGAAGCATGTTCTTGCTGTCGGGGTCGTAGTTTTTAAAGCCATCCTCCTTTACCCTCCGTCCGTTAATCAGGCTGGCAAGGAACAGCGGCTGGTTCTGCAGCGTCTTTATAAGGAATGACGGCGTTCCGCTTTCAAACCAGTATGAGCCGAAGTTACGTTCCCTAAAGCATTTCAGCAGGCAGAACGGATTATACACACCTTCCGCATCATGCGTAAAATGATAGCCGTCATACATTGAGGCCAGCATTTCCTTTGTTTCTGGAACCGTCATGTCCTGCTCTTCTGCCAGGACTTTGATTTCCGGCTCAAAATACTGCTCAAGCTCGCTTTCAGAGATTCCGCAGACTGAAGAAAAATCTTTGTTCAGGCTGATATCATCCAGCTGGTTAAGGCCGCTGAAAATATTTACGTGACTCACTTTTGTGATTCCCGTGATGAACAGGAAGCGGATGTATTTATCAAGGTCTTTCAGCGGGCTGTAAAAGTTTCGCAGCTCCTGGCGGTTCTGCTCCTCATATTCCGTGTAAAGCGCGTCCAGAATCGGCTTGTCATATTCGTCGATGAGAATTACAACCTGCTTACCGGTCTGTTCGCTTGCTGTCATGATTAAATCACTTAAACGGACTGACGGGTTGTCAGACTTCTTTTCTATTCCGAAGTGCCGCTCATATTCATTCAATATTGCATCGCTTACAGACAGGAGCTTGTCTTTGGTTTCATACGAGCCGCGCCCGAAACTGATTTTCAGAACGGGATATTCAACCCAGTCTTTTTCGAGCTTTTCCAGCGCAAGACCTGTGAACAGCTCTTTTTTGCCAAGAAAATATGCTTCCATCGTGGAAAGCAGCAGGCTTTTTCCAAAACGGCGCGGGCGGCTTAAAAAATATGGCTTTCCCTCTGTTGCAAGTTTGTAGATACGGTCTGTTTTGTCTACGTATATGCAGCGGCGCTTGCGTAAGTCTTCAAAATCCTGAATGCCGATTGGCAAAAATCTTGGTTCCATACCATGGATTATACCATAAAACGGCAAAAAGCAACAGGCAGCAAAGGGGGTATCGCAACGGCAGGAATCGTGATATACTGTCAGCATGTCTCTTAGTCCGCCCGCAGACTATATGCTCTGCCAGAACAGCGCCTGTGCCAAGGCTGCTGCTTGCCTGCGCTACCAATGTTTCCTGACTCTCAGCACAGAGCCGCTTTCAATCACTGTCCTGAACCCGCTCAGGTATCCGGCTGACGGGGCAGAGGAAAACTGTTTCCGGCAGGCGCAGAAAGTCCGCGTTGCATGGGGAATCAGGAACCTGTACGATGGGCTTCCGTACAAGACTGCCGTGCAGATAAAGAAAGAGCTGCTCCAGCAGTTCGGCAAGACAAAATATTACCGCTTTTTCCGCGAGGAACTTGGCATTTTTCCCGACACCCGGCAAATCTTCAGCGAAACCTTCAAAAAATACGGCATACAAAGCGACCCTCCCTACGCACGCTTTACCGAGGAGTATGACTGGTAGCAGGAGTTTCACGGCTTGAAACACTCTGTTTCATCGTCTGAAACACATAGTTTCACCGTATGAAACTCTTTGTTTCATCTTGATGAAACTATGTGTTCTGTCCGGATGAAACGTTCCGGCAGCAGGGAAAATGTGCGCGCTCTCATCCCCGACAAAAAAGTCGCCTGCCAGTTTACCACCAAAGCCCGCTTTCCCGGTATCATGTAGACAGAAAACTTCTCTAGGAGGCCGGAATGAAAAACAGCAGGAAATCCACGAGGGCAGTCTGGGGCGTGTGCATCGGAATCTTTCTTTTACCGCTAACGTCGTGTGTACACACGATGGTTGGGATGCTCGACATCCTTGAAGAATCGAATCCCTCTATTATAGAATATACGGATACGTATACGGCATCCTCTTCGTATTCCGCCCGGCCTGCTGCGGCCTCCTATCAAAAGGCTCCTGCCAACGTGTGCTGGACAGAACAAGGCAGACTGGTTGACAGCAGGATAAACTTTGTATGGCGGCAGTGCGAAAGGGAAGGCCTTAGGGACTACGACCAGAACGGCAAAGTGAACTGCTGCGACAGGGCAACGGCCTTCTGCATCCGATGGAGGCGGAATTACAAGAACGACGTCCGCCTGTGCCAGCAGATGACCCGAACCATCGACCACATGTACGTGCAGATATGGCTGGACGGCTACGGCTGGTGGGCGGTTGACCCTGCGTTCACAAGCAACGGAACACATGACATGAAGGCCGTCTGGGGCAGCCGCTACAACAGGGACTACGACGACACGGATGCCTACTGGGTAAAGTATTTCAGCAGGTATATATGGTAAGAAGCATGGCTGAATTCATCCGGCTGCGACTGCTGCAGCGTTTTATTCCTCCAGGAAAGCCCTGTGTATCGTGTCGGCGACGGTCGAAATCAGTTCTGACTCAAGGAGGTGCCTGGAAAAAATGTCCGAGCCGGTGCTGCCGTCTGCATTTCCCGTCTCAAACAGGGTCTTGTATTCGACACCAAGGGCAAAAGCCAGTTTTTCCACAATGTCAAGGGAAGGCGTGCGTTTGCCCGCCTCAATCTGGGTTATATACGGCGCAGAAACGCCTGTTTTTTCGGCCAGAAGTTCCTGAGTCCAGCCAAGTCGCTTGCGGAGCGATTTTATATTTTCCCTTATGACATCCTCAATAGGAATTTTATTCATTTTCCTAATGGTATAGCTAACAGTTATCGTTGACTATAAGCGGAGTGTTAGTTATAATAATAACATACAGTTATTGTCGCCTATAACGATAAGCAACTGGCGGCTGGAAAGATTCTGCCGCAGGACTAAGTCCTGCATTATCATCCTGCTGCATGATTATGCAGTAGGATTTTTTAAGGAGGATTGAAACATGAATGTTATAAATTTACCGGAGCAAAATATGCCTACATCTATTTCACGTGGTGAACTCTTTACACTTGTTGAGTGCAAAAGAAACTGCATTATGTATAATAGAAAACATAAGTGTGAGGGGGAGAAGTGCAGTAGATGTTCATGGAATGTAGATGGATTGATTAATGGGCTGAATCCTTATCAGAGACAGTGGGTTGAGACTCAGGCTGAGAAAGGCAGCATAGATATGAGTAGCATAGGAGACAAGATAGGAGAGGTAGTTGGAGCTATAGTAGAAGTAATAGCAGCAGTAATAGCATTAGCAATGATTGCAGGAACCGGTGCTATAATAGTATGGTTTATTAAAGAGTGTGCAAAGAGAATGTGAGATAGGATGAAATAGAATGACTGATAAAGATAGAGATGGATGGGCAGGAAAGATGGATGGGTGGATGCAACTTGCTGCTGCAATAGTTAAAAGCGGTACTATGAAAAAAGCCTTTTTGCTCCATGCCGTGCTCATGGCGGCTGTCGTTGCTTTTGCCCCGGCAGGTCTGTCGGCTAAGGCTGTCTCTTCCGGCGACTATACGGTGACGGACTGCCAGCTGCCGGACGGCACGGTATGCGACATTACCCTGTTCAAGAGTGAAAGCAAATTCAAGCAGGACATGCAGGCTCACATCGGTGAACAGACTAAGAACGACTCTGCGCTGTTCAATGAAGTACGGATATTCAAGAACTACAGGAAGCTCCGCAACCTGACGTGGGAGGAGCGGAAAGCGTGGAAAAAGAGCCAGCAGCCTGTTGAAGACGATTTGTATTTCATTACGTCCTGCTCTGCGGGCGAGTGCGGGCTTCTGGGCGTGATGAAAAGCAACAAGATGCCGTTCGGCTCCGCTTATACCGAAGAAGACGGAAGAATACGTGTCGTCATCGCTACGGCGGACAAGAAATATGCTTCATTGACATTCGAAAAATTCTATCTGGTGGAAAGAACTTCGGAAAATGCCGACGGTGCGCCGATAGAGAAAGTCACCTTGCCGGACGGCACGGTAACGGACCTGGTAGTCGTGCTCAGGGACAGGGACATAGAAACTTATTACATGTCCTACATGGCAGAAAACACGAAACTTGATCCTTTGGCTCTTGTCGCTCAAGCAAGCAGGGAGGCTCATAATTATTCGCATAATATTCCTGACGAGACGGAGTCATGGGCATGGGAGCGGGTTTATACCCCGACAAAGAAAGATTGGGAAAGAGCCCGGTCAAACGGCGGTTCCATCATAGCACCGGGCTATGTCCGAAGGGAGTATGAACTTGAGAAAATGGGGGAGCTTGGCCTGTTCATGAAGGAGAATGAAATTCCCGCCGCTGTCATTTTTAATGAAACCGGTGACAAAAAACGCCAGGAAATAGTCATCTTCATGGGAATGAACTGGGAGCGGTTCATCTGCCAGAAGATTGACTACGTGTACCGGAAGAAGAAGAATTAGGATTTTGAGCGCTTTGGGAATTGCGGCAAGTGCAGGAAGCTAGCTGCCGCAAAATTCAAAGCCATAGAGCCGTTTTTGGCTTTGACAAAAAGTGTATGCCAGTTTACCACAAAAGCAAACATTCCCTGTATCCTTGTAGGTAGAAAATTTCTGCAAGTATATCTGCTGAATCTGACGAACATAAGTAGGAATTTGTGGATAAATTTGCTTTTTTGCTTGCATTTTACAATAGATGGATTTAAAATATATTGTGTATTGAAAGATGCTTAAAAGGAAAACTGACATGGGCAACAGTGAAAGAAACAGGATAGTTTTTCAGTTCGCACAGAAGTATCTGGAGGAAAACCTTCCGGCAGGATTGAGCAAGGCTGATTTGGAAAAATACTATGAGCCGAAACCTGTCAATCAACTCAATAATATGGGGGAAGTCTACGAACAGTTTATTATGTCGGCACAGAACAGATATTCCATGCCGAATAATATAAAGTTTAATAATGAGCATCCGAATGACAAAAAGCAGATAAAGGACATATTGTTTTCCCTGTATGGGGATAACTCCTACGATCTCGCCAAGATTTCTGCATTGGATTCCGACTTCCTCTATGAAAATTTCTCCACAGAACTGGGCATATCTGGAAAACTTTGGCAAGATTGGTGTAAGTCTGTTGTAGATGCCGCAGAATATTTACAACAGTTTTCAGATGTGAATGATTTTAAGAGTTTTGTTGCAAAATATGATGGCAGCAATAGAGAAAGAATTGTCTTAATCGATAAAATAAACAAGCAACACCATATATACGGAATGGGCTTTGCCCTTATTTGCGATGCCCTAAAGGAAATGGGCTTCTGCAATTTTTCAAAACCGGATGTTCATATAAAGAACATCTTTACAAGCTTAGGACTTTCGGATGCCAATGAGAAACATATATTTATAGCGCTTGGAGAACTTGCAGCTGATAATGGTGTGACACCTTACAAGGCGGATAAGATTTTCTGGCTCATCTGCTCTGGATACTTCTATAAGGATTTTGATGATAATGTCAAATATCCCAAGGCGGATGATTTCATCGAGAAGGCTAAGAGGGTGATGTAGATACTTGCATACCATGCCGACCTAAAAAACATCAATGACTTCATAATCAAGGACGTTGACAATGCCGGTATTAACTTGGAGTTCCGATGGAGAAAATAGATTCATTCTCTGGTACTAGGAAAAGAAAGCGTAAGGTAGGGAAAAATACTATGGATACTATCGAAGAAAAAAGCAATGATATAGTTAATTCAATATTCATATTTGAAAATGGAATATTGAAGGAATGCATTGATAAAAGTATTACAAGAGCTGAAATTCCTAGTAACGCCCTTAAAATTGGAAGTTGTGCGTTTCAAGGGTGTGATTCACTCACATCCGTAATTATCCATGACGGAGTAAAAGTTATAGGAAATGATTCGTTTCGCGGATGTACATCGCTTGAGTCGATTGACATCCCTAATAGTGTAATAGAAATAGGGCATTGTGCGTTCCTTGCATGTATGTCGTTAAAGTCTGTAAATATTCCCGAAAGCGGGATGACAATAGGCGAGTCAGCGTTTGCACGCTGCACAGCTCTCGAGTCGATAACAATCCCTAAAGGTGTGTTGAAAATCGATGATAGAGCTTTCGACGGATGTACATCTCTTACAACAGTGAATATTTCCTATGGTATAACAAAACTTGGAGGAGCTGGTTTTTACGGAATATTTAAAGACTGTTCATCGCTTGAATCTGTAACAATTCCTGACAGTGTAACAGAAATAGGTGATTGTACTTTTTTTTCATGTACATCGCTTAAGTCTGTTATCATCCCTGATAGAGTCTCGACTATAGGCAAATCTGCATTTGCACATTGCAAGGCTCTTAAATCGGTTAACATTCCAAAAGGACTTTCGAAAATCTGGAGTAAAACATTCGCTGACTGTCCATCCCTTGAAAAAGTAACTTACGGAGGAACAATAGCACAATGGATAAACTTTTTTGGATACGGATATTTTTCTGCCAATACAGCAGTATATTGTAGCGATGGAAATCCCATAAATCAAATAACAGAAAATGAATATAATATTCCAAATAGCTACGAAGCAATCCCGTCAAATTTTTACAAGAATCAAAACTGGATAGTGTCTGTTAAAATCCCCAATGGTGTTAAGGCAATAGGAGACTATGCTTTCTCAGAATGTAAAAATCTTAAATCGATTGAAATTCCGTGTTCTGTGCAAAAAATAGGTAGGGGTGCGTTTTCAGGCTGTACAAAACTTGAATCGATAAAAATTCCCGATGGCGTTACGCTAATTGATGCAGAAACGTTCAAGGACTGCAATTCTCTTGGGGTTGTGGAGATTCCATATTCTGTTACTCAAATAGGCAGGGAAGCTTTTTTTTGCTGTAGCTCTTTAGTTTCTGTGGAAATTCGTTCTGTGGAAATTCGTACTGAGTCAATAATAGGAGAGTGGGCATTCTACGGATGTAAGTCTCTTGTCTCGGTGTCATTCTCCTCTCGTACCACAATTAATTCTGGTGCATTCAAGTCTTGTGAAGCACTTAGGTCGATAAAAATTCCATATCGTACGACAGAAATTTCTGATGCCGAATTTATGGATTGTAAGTCGCTTGTATCAGTAGAAATCCCTGGAAGCGTTACAAAAATAGGCTCGGATGCTTTCAATGGTTGCAAATCGCTTGAAAAAATCATTTATCACGGAACAGAAATACAGTGGAGGGCAGTCGAAAAAGGTGTTGACTGGAACAGCGGAATTCCAGCAGAGTGTATCATCACTACTTTTGCTTGATTTTATGAATATCATAAAAATGTCAGAGCAGAATGATTGAAACGTATATCTTTTGTGTTGTTCTGCAAGCATCGTTAATTTTCTCTGGTCAAGTTAATCAAACATTTTCTTGACAAATTGACCTGTCTAACCTATGGCTATGTTATTTGCAGCAAAAATTTGCTGCCGGATATCTTGGAGGATATGATTTATGACAAGTACTTACAGGGTAAAACCCTCGGAACTTACGATTGATTTTATACACGCAATCCAAGCTATATGTTCAAGGACAAGGAGATTGAAATCAACATACACGAGGTAGCTGATGAAACTGACTACCTCCTTTCATCCCCTGCGAACAAAAAACATCTGCTTGAGTCTATCTCTGAACTGAAAAATCGTGAGAATCTCGTCAGCATGGAGGAAGGGGCATTGTGATTGTCTCATTTACTCAGCCAGCCTTTGAGGATTACCAGAGTTGGTTGAGGGGATGATAAGTTCGTTCCGGCTTTTGGTCGTGGAGAATTACCGAGAGCAAGTTATTAGTTTGATTCGTTGTTGAGCCTTGGTGATACGTCCAAGTTGAAAAATTGTATTTGTGCGTAACCTGCGTTATACTATTGTCAGGAGGATTCTTTCAATGATTTACTGTTCATACTGCGGGAAGGAATTGCAGGACGGGGCAGCTTTTTGTTCGGCATGCGGAAAACGGGTTATCCTGCTGGACAGGAATGCTATTACCTCGGCTGATGAAGAACCTGCTGCGGGGAGCGAGCTTGCGCGCTTGCTGGACAAGGAGTCCCGTTCGCATTCCTCAAGGCTCCAGTACCAGATTGGCGACAGCTATTTCTTTGGAAAGAACGGAGCAAAGAAGGACTGTGAAAAGGCTGTATACTGGCTGGAACAGTCTGCCAATAAAAATTACGACCTTGCCCAGTATGCGCTGGCAAGCTGCTATGCAAATGGGCTTGGAGTACAGAAGAACGAGAAAATGGCGTTCATGCTGTACAGCAAGGCCGCCGACCATGGTAACAAGGCTGCGATGTTCTGCCTTGCCCAGTGTTACGAAGACGGTAAGGGCGTGCAGTGGGATCTCTTCAAGGCCGTCACGATATACCTCAAGCTGCAGCTTGAAGGCGAAGGGCAGGCCGAAGCAAGAATCCGCGACATATTCGACAAGGAAGAGAATATCCTTTCACCCTTGACTTCTGATTTTATTGATGAGCATACCAGTGAATTTGAACAGCATGAAAATCTGCCGGGAGTTACTGGAACCACTACCGGATTCTATACGGATGATGTCTCCGTGATCGCCCATGAACTTGTGAAGTACAGGGCTGTTCCCATAGAAACAGAGGCCGGGAATGATCTGTACTCCCTCACGCTCCAAGATGAAAACCTTTCAACAGGGATTCATGTGGACGAGAAGGATTTTGATTTCCGGCATAGAGAGCTTTTCCATTTTAAAACCCACATATCATCGATAAATATGACCTGCTATTCTTTGGAGACAGACGGAAAGAAACGCAAAGGTTATTTCTTGGGGGTATGCAACTACGAGACCGAGCGGGGATCTTGCACACTGTATCTGTGGGGCAATCCAACATCGATACAGGAAGACCGGTACGGTTTGTACGAAGGCGTGAAAAATCTGACAGATATGATAAATGACCGTGATGAAGACGGCGCAATCAGCAACTCATATGAATTTGCCCCATCCTTGCGCCATCTATCCAACACTGACAACTTTGACAACATTGACTTTGTCATTGTCTTTGTTTTAGTCACTGTTGGCATCATTCTTAGTGCCATTTTCTGAGCACTTTGCTCTTCATACTGACCGGGCCAGCATTACCTCTGTTCCCTGCTTTGCAGATGGAATCTGCCAGGTTTTTGCAGCCTGCAAAAGTCGCCCGGCAGTTTACCGACAAGGCAGGAATTTGTAGTAAACTATGGATATAGAACTTATGCAGCATTTTATGGGAGAAAAACTATGATTTACTGTTCATACTGCGGGAAGGAACTGAATGACGATGCAGTTTTCTGCTCTGCCTGTGGAAAAAAGGTTTCCGTATCGGGCAAGGAATCCGTGGCCTCCACGGAAACTGACAGCGCCTTCTCTGTCCTTCAGGATCAGCTCAGGCTGATTTTGCATAAATTCCCGGAACCTGACCAGAAAATCCTCAAGCTGCGCTTCGGCCTTGAGGACGGTTATTCCCGCACTTTGGCCGAACTTTGTGAATGTCTGGACATAACCATGGATGACATACGCAAAGTGGAAGCAAACGCTCTGGCACTCCTGAAAAAATCCGTATAGGGAACCTTTAAAAACTTCAGTTTTTAGAGATGCCCTATAGCCGATTCCATACATACGGGTGTCTTATCAACACTAATAACGGTATCTTATTCCGGATTTTACAGAAATACCAGCTAAATTTTGGACGAATTCAAAATTTCATAAAAAAGAAATTATCGAAACCATCGAATATACATTTTAAGTTTACAACAGTTTTTGTGGATAAGTGAAGAATCCAAGTTTTGCAGAGAAATAAAAACTGATTAAATTATCATTTTTCTAAGCGAAATGACAAATAAATATCTAAAAATTGTCATTATATTGACAATCTTTTGCTTGTAAATTATCATTAAGGTAAAGAAACTGATAAATGAGGTTGCCTATGTCAGGGTATTTTTCAAAGGAAAGCATTTTAAATCTTCTTTATTCATATAATCCCTGGTGGAATACGGGTGTTGTACAAAAAGACTTTAATAAGCCGATGCACCGGGTTGCGTACTATGAAGGAAAAAAGGCCTTTCATAACTCTGACATTCGCCGTATTGTTCTTTTAAGTGGTGCCAGGCGCACTGGAAAAACCACTATCATGTATCAGACCATCGCAAACTTAATTGAAAATGGAGTAAGCCCAAAAGATATTGTTTTTATATCATTTGATCATCCATTGTTAAAATTTTGCAGCATCAACGATGTTGTTGATATGTACAGGCAGAATATCACTACTTCAAAACAAATTTACTGTTTTTTTGATGAGATACAATATTCTCCAGACTGGAATGCATGGTTAAAAGTTCTTTATGATACAAATCCAGATATAAAAATTATGGCTACAGGTTCAGCAAGTCCGGTTCTTGCTGATAAAACACGGGAAAGCGGATTAGGTCGATGGATAACGATTCAGGTTCCGACTCTTACATTTTATGAATACTGTCAGCTGTTGAATATTCAAACTGTAGATTTGCCGGCGGGAATAAAACCAACGCAGCTCTATCTTCTTGATACCAAAGAGCAGTCTGACATAGTAAACAAACTGTCTTTTTTACAGGCACATTTTATCCGCTATTTACAAGTTGGTGGTTTTCCGGAACTTGCTCTTTCAAAAGATGATGTTTATGCACAGAGAATCCTTAGAGAAGATATTGTTGATAAAGCCCTTAAGCGGGATTTGCCTTCTCTATATGCAATCAGAAATGTTTCAGATATAGAGAAAGTCTTTTTGTATCTTTGTTACAATTCATCAAACATCATTAATATGAATACAATTTGCAAGGAATTGCAGGTTTCAAGAAATACATTGGAAAAATATATTCTGTATCTTGAAGGAGCAAATCTTATTTACATAAGTCCTTTGGTAAATGTTGGACCAAAAAAAATTTTGAAATCTCAGGATAAGATTTACATTGCAGATGCTGCTTTAAGAAATGCTGTTTTGATGAAAGATGATATAACAAACGATGCTGTAGAACTTGGTATTATTGCAGAAACAGCCGTTTACAAGCACATCAAGGCATTTAACTATAAGACTGTAACCAAAGTTGGCTATTATCGCGGCGGTGACAAAGATAAAGAAATCGATATTGTTGTTGAGTATGCCAAAGAAAAGGAACCAATAATGATTGAAGTAAAGTACCGTGAGGATTCTTCAATTCCTGAAAAGGACATGGTTGTTCAGCTTTCAACAAACGAACGTCCAAATCTTGTAATCACAAAGCGAACCGATGATTCTGGCATTCAAACTTATGAAAATGGGAAAAGAATTTATAAGATTCCTGCACCTGTATTCCTGTATTTGTTGGGATATGTAGAATCAAAGAGTAGAGAGTGAGTTTCAAAAGCCGGACGAGTTTTGAAACTGGCTCAATAGTTTCCCTTTGTCCTGATTTCTTCAAAATCCGACTTTCCCATGCCGACAGAGAATTCTATGCCCGGTTCTATGTTGGCACAGGCAGGCAAATTTGACAAGTTACGGTCTTGACTGTATCATATTGTTATCTGGAGGTTTGTTATATGAACGCTGAAAGCTCCTTGAAAATCGGGCTGTACCTGCAGGGAAGCCCCTCTGAATGTCTGAGCGGAGGTTTTGACAGGGCGATGGGAGCTGTGCGCGATTCGGATATAGACCTGCTGGTGCTGCCCGAGTTTTCGCATGTGCCTTTTGAAGATGACTTCCACAAGGCTGACCTGCTGGAAAAACAAGCCATGGATGCCATATACGAAAAGACCCTGGAATTCAGCAGAAACTTGGGGCGTGCCGTCATCATCTGCAATAACGACAGGAAGGGCATGATAGTGTGCATCTGGGCCAACGCATTTGCCCGTGAGGGTGAGACCCGCTGTAAGAGATATATCAAGCACACGATGACCGGCTGGTCCGCCTGCCAGCTGGACGACTACCCGGCTTATGCGGAGGAAGCTTTTGCTCCAATACTTTTCAAAGGACATAAAATCGGCATGACGGCCTGCTTCGACTGCAATCATGCGGTGTTCAGCAGGAAATACGGCCTGAACGGGGCGGACATCCTCATCAACTGCACGGGTGGGGATGTTGAAAAGGATAAGTGGTACAAGTACAACAAAATCCGCGCCATGGAGAACTCCTGCTTCAACTTTGTGACAATGGGGCACCTGTGGCAGAAGAACGGCAGCAAATCTGGAAACTACGTTTTTGGCTTTACGCCGACGGGGAAGGAGATGGTTCCCGTCCTGCTCAACGGAAATGACCGGGGGCGGCGGAATTTTCCTGACGGAGTATATGTATACGACACGGCGCAGGATGACAGGCAGTTTGAGACTGATCCCCGCGCACGGCAACAGGAAAAACCTAACAAGAATGAGGACGTGTCCATCTCGACTGACGGAATCATGGACTTTTACATGAATGGGCGGGAAGTCAAGGCGGGACTCCGTGTCTTTCAGGTCAATGGTGTTGACCTTGTCATGTGCCTCATCGAAGGGGATGCCATCCTGAAGCCGGAAAGCGTCCTCAAACTTCTGTATGCACGCGAACTTGCAGACATTCCGAACAAGAAATACCTTATAATCAACCGGTGGAATACGGTGGACAGAGACTTCTATGAAAAGCAGCTGTCCCTCATATTGAAGGTGCACACCATGCAGAATTTCTGCGCTGTCATACTGACCTCAGACAACATGGTCAAGTGCTTTCAGGCCACTGATTGCAAGAATGCGCAGGTCATTCCCGCTGTCGCAGGAGAACTGGGGCTTGACCTGGATAGAATGGGCGGGCCAGAGACTATTTGGAAGAATCGTACGTATGGTGTTAAGGGAACTCTTGAGGCGTACATGAAGAAAGCCTGGCGCAAGAACGTCGAGTGGCTTGTTGAAAGCTTATGACGGAATCTCCTGTGGAAGGCAAGATGGAAAAGCCGGCAATTCCTGACGAGCTGGAGCAGAAAATCCGCGGCCTGGTGGAGCGTTCCCTCCGCCAGCTGGAGGAGAATAACCGCTGCCTGGACTTGTACAGGGAGTATGCCTCACTCACCGTCGAGCAAGCCCTCCTGCTTAGCTACGGCGTGTATGAGGACGAGTTGAACCGGATACGGGGACACAACGAAATACAGTTCGCCGACCTGCTCAGGGCTGCCCGCGACTCCAAGGGGATGACTGACGTGGATCTTTACAAGGCGGCAAGCCTGAGCAAGCAGGTCTACTCCAAAATAATGTCTGGCAAATGCATTCCCAGCCGGGAGTCCGTCATAGCACTTGCCGTCGCACTAGGCCTGAACATATACGAGACAAACGCCCTGCTCAAGACGGCGGGCTACTGTTTCCTTCCCTCCGACGCCCTCTCCAAGCTTGCACGGGACAGCATCCAGATCAAGCGCAACTTGGATGAGCTTAACGGCCTTCTGGACGAGGCTGGGCTTCCCGTCCTGGGCAGCAGGTAATACGCAAAACTCTTTTATGCGTGAGGATGCCAAGAATCTTGCTGATATACTCCTTAAAGCAAAAGAGTCTTTGATTCGGTTAAATTTATGGGCGATGAACTGACGGAATCCCTGCTGGAAGTGTGACAAAAGCCGCAGTCCAGTCCGCAGACAGAGGGAATATCCCCTCTGTCTGCGCTATCCGGCGCTAGTAGTGGAACGCCGAACCTCCGATGAACTCACGGATGATGGACTGTACGGGCACTGCCGTTGCCGGTATGGTAGAGAAGTTGTTCAGGAAGGAAAGCAGTCTGCTTGCTTCCCCGTATTCCCTCTGCATCGGCGTTACGCAGCGCAGCAGCGGGTCTGCGTAAACCTTCAGTACCGGGATTTCGTAGTCCAGCGCCGTGTTGAGCATTGCGTCCGCATTGTTCTGGAAGGGGAAGATGTGCAGGCGTTCGCCCTTCTGCACGTTTGCCCACATTGCAATGGTGTCCGCCGCGCTCTTTCCGCGGAACTGTGCATCGCGCACAATGCGGCGCACCAGGCGGTTGTCGCTGGTGGCAATGCGGTTGTGGTCGTCAAGGTTCAGCTGTGTAAGCGCTGAAAGGTAAATCTTGAACTTCTTGTCAGCAGGTACCAGCGGCGTCAGCTTGTCGTTCAGCCCGTGAATGCCTTCCATCACAAGGATGTCGTTCGGCCCCAGCGACATGGTGTCTCCCTTAAAGTAGCTTACGCCCTTGTGGAAGTCGTAGGACGGCAGCTTGATGGTCTTGCCGTTGAACAGGTCTACAAGGTTTTCGTTGAGCATTTCTACGTTCAGGGCTTCAAGGCATTCGTAGTCGTAATTGCCGTTTTCATCCTTGGGTGTCATTTCCCTGCCTACATAGTAGCTGTCAAGGCTGATGACCTTGGGCCGGTAGCCGATGGCTTCCAGCTGGAGCGCAAGTTTCTTGCTGGTCGTTGTCTTGCCGGATGAAGAGGGACCTGCGATAAGCACCACGCGCGCCGTTCCGCGGTCGTGAATCTGGCGGGCAATGTCTGCCATGCAGTTCTGCTGCAGCGTCTCCGTGATGTTGATAAAATCATTTACTTTGCGGTCGTGGATAAGCTCGTTCAGCGAGGCTGCGGAGGTGACATTCAGGCGCTTGCCCCAGTCCTTGTAGCGCTTGTAGATTTCAAAGAGCTTGGGCTGGTCCTGGAATTCCGACAGTTTTTCCGGCTCCGCGTGCCTGGGGAAGCGCAGCAGGAAACCTTCGTGGTAGGGCATCAGGTCAAAGACCGAAAGCTGCCCCGTGCTGCAGACGAGCGGCTCAAAGTACAGGTCAGAGAAATTTTCCACCTGGTTCACGCGGATTCTGCCCGGGCAGCGGTAGTTCAGCTGCTTGCGGGTCTCGGTCAGGCCAAGCTGCTCAAAAAGCGTGCAGGCTTCCTGGTAGGAAATGAATTCAGCTGAAATCACTTCGTCGGCGGCGATGATGCGCTGCATTTCCTGCTTCAGCTGCGTGATGTCCTTTTCTTCCACCGTGCGCCCGTCTATTGTATAGTAATAGCCGTAGCCCAGGCTGTGACCCACAAGGAGCCGCGCACCGGGGAAGATGTTGTGTGCCGCCGCTGCCAGCACAAAGCAGAGCGAACGGCGGTAGATTTCCGCACCTTCCGGCGTGTTGTCATACACCGGCTCGATGTGCGCGGAAATATTAATCTGGCTGTACAGCGAGCAGATTTCGTTGTTTACCCGCACGGCAAGGACTTTCCGTCCGTTACCAAAACGGCTGAGCAGGGTGACGGGGGTTATTTCAGACTCCGCCTCCAGCGTTGAGTTATCTGGGAATGTCAAAATTATCTTCTTCATATACATTATTATATCAGCTCCTATGGAATTTTCAACGAAAAAATCTGCCCTGCTGTGCAGAAGCCCCCGCAGGCGTGATTTCCCCGTTTTTTTGTTCCGCCCTCTTGACAGAATTTGTGTTTTTCCGTAAAATAGTGCTCAAGTTTGCTCGGTTAACTCAGCGGTAGAGTGCCACCTTCACACGGTGGAAGTCACTAGTTCAAACCTAGTACCGAGTACGAAAGACCAGCCGCAGGCTGGTCTTTTTTTATTTTTCATACCATCAGAGAAGAACCATGCTTGATAACATGCGCAACATCGGCATCATGGCGCATATCGATGCCGGAAAGACGACGACGACGGAACGCATCCTTTTCTATGCGGGCAAGATTCATAAAATCGGTGAGATTGACGACGGTGCTGCCACCATGGACTTTATGCAGCAGGAGCAGGAACGCGGCATCACCATTGCCTCTGCCGCAATCACTGCGGACTGGAAGGGCCATCAGATAAACATTATCGATACTCCCGGCCACGTGGACTTTACTGCGGAAGTGGAGCGCTCGCTGCGCGTGCTTGACGGTGCCATTGCCGTCATCTGCGCCGTCGGCTGGGTGCAGCCGCAGACCGAAACGGTGTGGCGGCAGGCGGACGAATTCAACGTACCCCGCATCTGCTTCGTGAACAAAATGGACCGCATCGGCGCAGACTTCTTCGGCGCGATGAATGATGTGCGCCAGAAATTCGGCTGCGAGCCGGTGGCGCTGGAAATTCCTGTGGGCGCAGGCCAGGACTTTGACGGCGTGGTTGATTTGCTGCGCATGAAAGAAATCCACTGGGATGCCGCCTCCGAGGGCGAAAAATTCACTGTGGGGGAAATCAGCGCAGATATGCAGGCGCTGGCGGACGAATGGCATGAAAAGCTTGTAGACACCGTTGCTTCCAATGACGACGAGCTGGGCGAGCTGTACCTTGAGGGCAAGGAAATTACCACGGAACAGCTTGTTGCCGCCATCAGAAAAGCGACCATCAGCCGCACGCTCGTTCCCTTCCTCTGCGGTTCCAGCCGCCATAACCAGGGCATTCAGCCGCTCATGGATGCGGTTATCGATTATCTTCCCGCTCCGGACGAAATTCCCCCGGCGGAAGGCATGCACGTAAAGAAGCACGACGAGCTGGAAAAGACCTCCGTTGTGTGCGACCCCAACGCAAAGACGCCGGTGGGGCTGGTGTTCAAGATTCAGTATGACCAGAATGCGGGCATCCTGTGCTTTGTGCGCATGTACGCAGGCAAGATAAGCACCGGTACCCAGATTTACAATGTAAGCAAGAAAAAACGTGAGCGCGTGAACCGCATACTGCGCGTGAATGCAAACCACATGGAGCAGATGGACAGTGTTTCTGCCGGAGACATTGCAGTCTTTGTGGGGCTCAAGCTTGCGCAGACCGGTGATTCGCTCGGAAGCGAAGGCATGCCGGTGCTGCTGGAAAGCGTCCGCTTCCCGGAACCCGTCATTTCCATCGCCATAGAGCCGGAAACCATGAGCGACCGCCAGAAGCTCCTTGATACGCTGGACATCCTGAGCCGCGAAGATCCTACCTTTACCCATCGTGAGGACGAAGAAACCGGTCAGCTGGTTATCAGCGGCATGGGCGAGCTGCACCTTGACGTGCTGGTTACGCGCATCCGCGATGACTTTAAGGTGCAGTGCCGTGTGGGCGCACCGCAGGTTACCTACCGCGAATCTGTTACCGTTACGGCGGACTACACCGAGGATTACAGCCGCGTTATCGGCGGGAAGGAAAATGCTGCGGGGCTTACCGTGCATGTGGAACCTCGCGAAACCGGCAGCGGCAACCTGTACACCTGCACTGCAAAGCGCGGCGACATCCCCGACGAGATTTTCGACGCGGTGGAACAGAGTATGACCGGCTGCTTTGCATCCGGCATAAAGTTCGGCTATCCGTGTACGGACACCGCCATTACCGTTACCGATGTGCGCTATGATCCGCTTACCGCCACCACCTTTGCATTCGAGGCTGCCGCCGCGGAGGCATTTGACAAGGTGTGCAGCGCCGCAGAACCGCAGATGCTGGAACCGGTCATGGCGGTAGACATTGAGTGCCCCTCTGAATTTGTGGGAGATGCCATGAGCCAGGTGACGCAGCGCGGCGGCATGATAACCAGCATGGATGAAAAGTCCGGCGGCAACATTATCCGCGCGCAGGCTCCCATGGCAAAAATGTTCGGCTTCAGCACGAACCTCCGTTCCGTTACGCAGGGCCGTGCCAGCTTTGGCATGACGTTCAGCCACTTCCAGAAGAAATCTTCGTAAGGAGAGCGTATGGCACCTGCTTCCGGGAAAAAGCTTTCCGTGGTCGTGCCCTGCTACAACGAGCAGGAGACCGTGGAAATTTTTGTCAAGACCACGCAGCCGCTGCTGGAAGGACTGGTTCAGCAGGGTGCCCTGTCGGACTTTGAATTTATCTTTGTGGATGACGGTTCGCGGGACGGTACGCTGGGCATTCTGAAGGCCCTGTGCGGAAGCAATGCGCACATCCATTACATTTCTTTCTCACGCAATTTCGGCAAGGAGGCGGGCATTTTCGCAGGGCTGCAGAAGGCGTGCGGCGATTATGTTGCGCTGATGGACGTGGATCTGCAGGATCCCCCTTCGCTGCTGCCGGACATGCTCCGCGCCGTGCAGGAAGAAGGCTATGACTGCGCCGCAACCCGCCGCTCCACGCGTGCCCACGAGCCGCTGCTGCGCTCCCTGTTTTCACGCCTGTTCTACAAAGTCATCAATTCACTCTCTGACGTTGCCATCGAAGACGGTGCGCGTGACTTCCGCCTGATGAGCCGCACTTTTGTTAATGCCGTGCTTTCCATTGCGGAACGGAACCGTTTTTCCAAGGGCATCTTTGCCTGGGTCGGCTTTAAGACAAAATACTTTGCCTACGAAAACCTTGAGCGTTCTGCCGGAAGCACAAAATGGAATTTCTGGGGACTCCTCGGCTACGCCTTTGACGGCATCATTGCGTTTTCCACCAAGCCCCTTATGCTTGCAAGCGTGCTGGGCATGATATCCATCGTCTTTGCGTTCCTGCTCATCGTGTTCCTCATCGTGCGCAAGCTTGTGTTCAACAATTCCGTGGAAGGCTGGGCCTCCATGCTCTGCATCATCATCTTTATCGGCGGCGTGCAGCTTCTGTGTACGGGCATCATCGGGCAGTACCTTGCCAAAAATTACGTCGAAACCAAGCAGCGCCCCCTCTACATTATCCGCGAGGAACAGTAGCACATTTTTGCAGCTTCCCTGCAGATTAAACCTGAGCGGAAACGTAGTTTCCGAACAGGTCTATTCCTTGCATAAGCCTGCCTGAACGGCTATAATGGCGGCATGCCGAAAGTAACGCTGCTGAACGAAAAAAACAATATTGGTGCGGTTCCGCTGGCCGGAATGCCGATGACGGGCATGACGCCTGCTCACATGCCGCCGGAGCTCCTGCAGGGAAAACGCCGCCTGACTGCACAGGAAATATATGTGCTCATCCAGAACCGCAACATTTCTTCTGACCCGGAGTGGCAGAATGTCTACGTAAGTGCCGTTCCGGGGGAATTCAACGCCGCCCAGGTGGTGCAGAGCGAATTCAACGGGATGGTCGTGCTGGGTGCCGTCCGCCCGGCCACGCTCAAGTACCACGACCTTGAGCTCAAGACCGGTATCTACCGCTCCGTGCTCTACGACGTGGTGACCGGCGACGACTGCGTGATTCACAACGTAAGCTATCTTGCCAACTACCGTATCGGCAGCCGTGTCATGCTTTTCAATGTGCAGGAAATGAGCTGCACAAAGCATTCAAAATTCGGCGAGGGAATCCTGAAGGAAGGCGAGCCGGAGGAAAACCGCATCTGGATTGGTGTGGGCAACGAAAATGGCCGCCGCTCCGTGCTGCCGTTTACGGATATGATTGCGGCGGATGCCTGGCTGTGGTCCCGCTACCGGGAGGATGCTGCGCTGCAGCGCCGCTTTGTGGAGCTGACGGAGGCCGGCAACGACCGCCGCAACGACACCTTCGGTATTGTGGGTGACGATGTGGTCATCAAGAACTGCACGCTGCTCAAGGATGCAAAAATCCTTCCTTTTGCGTACATAAAAGGAGCTTTCAAGCTCAAGAACATCACGGTGCTTTCTTCATCGGAAGAACCCAGTCAGATAGGGGAGGGCGTGGAACTGGTGAACGGCATCATGGGCTACGGAAGCCGTGTCTTCTACCAGGCGGTCGCCGTCCGCTTTATCATCGGCCGGAACTGCCAGCTCAAGTACGGCGCGCGCCTGCTCAATTCCGTGCTCGGCGACAATTCCACGGTGTCCTGCTGCGAGCTTCTGAACAACCTTATCTTTCCCTTCCATGAGCAGCACCATAATTCTTCCTTCCTCATTGCCGCCACCGTCATGGGGCAGTCAAACATTGCGTCTGCCGCCACTATCGGCTCAAACCACAATTCACGGTCCCCCGACGGCGAAATGCTTGCCGGGCGCGGCTTCTGGCCGGGTTTGTGCTCGGACTTCAAGTATGACAGCCGCTTTGCTTCCTTTGTGCTTGTTTCCAAGGGCAGCTACCAGAATGAGCTGAACATCACGTATCCGTTTTCGCTTGTGGCAAAGAGTGAAGGGGACTGCGCCGTGCACATCATCCCTGCGTACTGGTTCATGTACAATATGTTTGCCATCGTCCGCAACAAGTTCAAGTTTGCTTCACGCGATGCCCGCATTGTTAAGGTACAGCATATTGAAACGAATCCCTTTGCGCCGGACACGGTGCAGGAGATGCTGGCTGCGGTGCACCGCCTTATTGAGCTGACTGCCCGCTACCTGAAGCTTCCGGAAGATGCCTGCGTGCGCATGACGCAGGAAAACCCGGAACCCGCCCTGCTTGCTGAATTCCGGGAACGTGCCGCTGCCACTCATTCTGCGGAGGAACTGCACCAGACGGCAAAGGATTACCTGCACCGCAACCGCGATGCAAAATTCCTTTTGAACGATGACCGCTGCCAGAAAAAATACGGGGCGGTCATCTACAAGCCCGTGCAGGGCTACCGCGAATACCGCTGCATCCTTAAGTACTTTGCCGTGGAAAGCCTGATGCAGTGGAGCTTTGAGCACCAGATAGACCAGCTGGAACCGGAGCACCTGCGGCAGATTGAGGGCATTCCGCTGTATACGGCATGGATGAATGCGGGCGGGCAGGTGCTGCCGGAAGAGCGTGTGCAGGAACTCTTTGCTGCCATTAAGGACGGCAGCATCAGCAGCTGGCAGCAGGTGCATGAGTTCTACGACGCATGCCAGAAAAACTACACGGGTTACAAGGCGCGCTACGCGCTCTATATCCTTGAGCAGCTCTATACGCTGCCCATCAGGCAGTTTACCGAAGACATCTTTGATGACATCGTGAAGGATGTTGCCTACGTGTCGATGAACATGCTGGAGTCTTCCATTACTTCACGCGAAAAAGATTACACCGACTTCTTCCGCTCCATCACCTTCCGCAACACCGGGGAACGGGAAGCGGTGCTCGGTACGCTCGGCGACAACAGCTTCCTGCACGAGCTGCGCGCTGCAACAGAAGATTTCTGCGGGAATCTGGAAAAACTGTTCAGAAAGCTCCGCTGAGCGGATGCCGCTTAGGCCGGGATGAAGGCAAAGCCGTCCGGCCGAAGAACGGTGCCGTCCAGCCCTGCGGAAAGCAGCGGGGCAGCGGCCTTCAGATGAGGGCTGATGTCCCAGGCTTCCGTGCCAAAGTTTGCAATGAAGAGTAGGGCTGCGCTGCCGTCGTCCAGCGTTTTTTTGAGCAGCAGGCGGCGCCCCTCGTCTGTTCCGCCGCCTTCCCCGCTAAGGCATTCTGTGCGGATGGCTGCCAGCTCCGGCCTGCTGCGGCGCAGCGCAATCAGCTGCTGTACCGCCTGCAGCTCTGCATCGCAGCTGCCGCTTTCAATTTCCTGCCACGGCATGCAGCGGCGGCAGTCCGGATCCTTTCCGCCTTCAAGAAAAATTTCTGTTCCGTAATACAGGCACGGGGCACCGGGCAGTGCGAACATGAGCGCAAGCATCTGCAGGGCTTTCTGCCTGCTGCCCGCCCGTGAAACAAGGCGCTCCGTGTCGTGGCTGTCCAGCAGGTTGAACATGACTTTCTGTGTCTGGCGGAAATAATCCGTAAGGCAGCGGTTTACGGCATGAGCGAAATCCTGCACGCGCTGCCGGCTGTCAAAGGCAAAGCTGCAGATGGCGTTTTGCAGCGGGTAGTTCATCACTGCGTCGAACTCGTTTCCCCGCAGCCAGGGAAGTGCGTTGTGCCAGATTTCCCCGACTATGTAGAAGTCGCTTTTGAGCGCGTGCATGCGCGTCCGCAGCTCCCTGCAGAATTCGTGGCAGATTTCATTTGCAACGTCAAGGCGCAGGGCGTCTATGTCATATTCCCTTACCCAGTATTCGCAGGCGCGTATAAGGTATTCCCGCACTTCCGGATTGTTTGTGTTCAATTTTGGCATGTGGTCGATGTAGCCGAAGGAAAAGTAGCGGGCGTTTTTTGCATTGTCCCCGGCTGCTTCCGGGAAGTCCCAGTCGTTTACCAGGTACCAGTCTGCATACCGTGACTGCTGCCGGTGCTTCAGCACGTCCTGCCATGCAAAGAATTCCCTGCCGGAATGGTTGAACACTCCGTCGAGCATTATCCGTATGCCGCGGCGGTGAGCCTCCTGCACAAGCCGCTTCATGTCGTCCTTTGTGCCCAGCTCCGGGTCAATCGTGTAGTAGTCGGCAGTATCATATTTGTGCTGGCTTGCCGCAGCGTTGACGGGCGTCAGGTAGATGCCGCTGATTCCCAGCTGCGCGAGGTAGCCGAGCTTTTCCGTTATGCCGTTGAGGTTTCCTCCGAATTTCTGTCTGTTCGTTACCGCTTCGCTGCGTCCGGCCCAGGGCAGGATTCCTTCGGTGCTGCCTTCCATCGTTCCCCTGCGGAAGCGGGACGGGAAAATCTGGTACCAGGTGGTGTCTGCTGCCCATGCTGGCGGTGTGCAGATGTCGCTTTTGTTCATCCAGGGAAAGATGAACGCACCGTATGCTCCGGGATTCTGGCGGAATGATGATTCGTGCCACAGGCCGCTTTCTCCGTAGATAAAACATTCGTCACCTGCGCATATCCGGAAGTAGTACCTGCACCGCCTGAAGCGCGGCGAAATTGTTATGCTCCACCAGGCGTGCTGCTGCAGGAGCCTCCGCTCTGTAACTGCGCTTTCGCAGATGCATCCGCTGCTTGAGCCGGCAGCAGGCTGGTCAAAGGGATCGCCCCAGAGCAGCCAGACGCGCTCCACTTCCTTGCCGGTTTTCAGGCTTATGACAAGATGCTCTTCGTCCAGCGCATAGCAGTAATTGTCGAATGCACGGTGTTCAATTCCTTCCAAGCTGATCATCGTTCCTCCTGCGGCTTGTGCCTGCATAAAAGGATACCACCAATGTGCTCGCTTTGAAAGGGATATAATTCGCAAAAAATAAGATAGAATTCACTTTACGAAAGCCGTCACCTCTGCCGCCCGGTACGTTTCAGTTTCCCGGTGCGGCATCAGTTGCAGCATTCGTGCCGCCGGCTGCCCGGAAGTGCTCAGTCCATCCTGCCGTCGCGCTTCATGGAGAACTTGTCCATCGGGTAGTAGGTCAGGTTTTCCAGAATCTTGCGGGAGTCTGCGGATTTAAGCAGCGCTTCCCGTGCGCGGGAAATTTCTGACTCCGTCTTGTGGCGCGACGGACCGCCCACGCAGCCGCCGGGACAGACCATGCCTTCGATAAAATCTTCCTGCAGGATGCCCGCCTTGAGCAGGGTGAGAGCCTTCTTGCATTCATCGCCGCCTGCACAGCGCAGCAGCTTGATGTTCGATGTGTCTTCGCCGCGTTCTGCCATGCATTCCAGCACCGCGTTTGCTACGCCGCCGCTGGTGGCAAAGCGTTTTCCCCAGATGGATGCTTCCTGGTACGTGCCGTCCGTCTGCTCAAAATCCATGTCTTTGGAGCGCATGAGTGCGCGCAGTTCGCCGTAGGTCATCACGTAGTCCGCGTTGCCGGGAATGGTCGGGTCGCGGGATTCTGATTTTTTTGCAATGCACGGCCCGATGAACACGGTGACGCAGCCGGGGCGCGTGTACTTGAGGTAGCGCGAGATGGCGCACATGGGCGAAACGGTTTCTGACATATTCTTTTCGTACTGGCCGGGGAAATGCTGCCGCATCAGGTTGATGAACGCAGAGCAGCAGGATGTGGTCATTTTGCGGCCTTCTGCATACGCCTGTGACCATTCCGCGGATTCGGATGCCGCCGTCATGTCGCCGCCCAGTCCTACTTCTACCATGTCTGCAAAGCCCAGCTTGAGCAGCGTCTGCTTGACGGCCGCCATGCTCACTTTGTCGCCGAACTGTCCTTCCGTGGCGGGGGCACACATGGCAACCACTTCTTTGCCTGCGAGTATGTCCTGAATGACGTTGACGAGGTATGTCTTGGAACCGATGGCGCCAAAGGGACAGTTGTGGATGCAGTGCCCGCACTGCACGCACTTGCTTTCGTTTATCTTGCAGAAGCCCCATTCGTCGTAGGTGATTGCTCCCACGGGGCATGCTTTTTTGCAGGGGCGCTCAAGGTGCACGATGGCGCCGTAGGGACATGCCTTTGCGCACATGCCGCATTCCTTGCATTTTGCGGGGTCGATGTGCATGCGGACTTCGCCCGGCGTGATTGCGGCAAAGCGGCAGGAACTGAGGCAGGGACGCCCCATGCAGAAGCGGCAGTTGTCCGTAACCGAGTATGCGGAGATGGGGCAGTCGTCGCATGCTGCATTGATGACCTGTACTACGCTGTTCGATTCGGGCATGTCCGACGGACATTCCGCGCAGGCAAGTCGGATGCGCTGCCGCACGATTTCGCGTTCCTTGTAGACGCAGCAGTACTCGGACTTGGGGCCGGGTACCATGCGGTAGACAAGCTTGTCCTTCTCTTCATCGTTGAGCCTGCCCGCCCATGCCAGGCGGCAGACTTCTTCCATAATTTTATGCTTGAACCATACTATGCCGGTGTCATTCGTTACCATAATGTCTGCAAGTATAGCATATTTTGCGCAGAAGGGGGAGAGGGGGTGAAAAGTCTTTTATACAGCTTGATTTTTATACCAATTAGGTTGTAATTTATGAGTGTCAAGCAGTATTCTCATACATAGCCCTCAAACATCTCAACTTTTTCATCATCAAAAGCGTTTATATCCTTGCATTCCATCGTGGAACGAGTTTTCCATAAAAATCTTTGTTTCCTCTGGTTTAAGTCTCAAGAAACTTAACATCTGATTATTTTCCAAAAAGGTCAGAATGTGTTCCGCTTGCTACAGCAGAAAGAATCAGTTTGTCTTCAAAAATCTGATACATCAAAAGCCAGTCTGGTTCAATATGACATTCCCGAAAATCCTTTAAATTACCAGTGAGCTGATGATCTTTGTTTTCCTCTGGTAAAGTCTTTCCGTTTGCAAGTAAATCAAGGATTCTAACAAGTTTGTTCATATCCTTGCCTCGCTTTTTCATCAACTTGACATCATGCTTCATTCGGCTTGTGTAAACAATGCTGTACAAATTTAGTCCTCCAGCATTGATTCGACCGCTGCTTGTGCAGAATCAAACGGCCCGTAAAGATTTTCCATATTACGGGAATCTGACACAGCTTTTTCCAGCGAACAATCATTTTCTTCACTCTCTTTTATGAGATTTGCAAGATATGCGAGAAGATTTAATTGTTCAACCCGAGTAAGATTAGCCGAAGCCTTAACGATAGCTTCATAACCCATAGTAGTACCTCCATGTTCATTACATCATACAATTCGCTTTTATTCACGATTATTTTTCCGGCTCTTCATCGCTTATTGTTGATGGCAGGATTCCGCTCAGTGATTTTAACACATCGGCTCTGCGCTGCTTTCCCAATGCTACATCCGCAGGATTAGGGGCATAATCATCCAGCACCGTGATGATCACTCGCTGCCTCTCACGCAACACAAGCCTCTCAATAGGTACACACACACACCTTTTTCATAATATCCATTGACAGCAAGCATTCTCATTTACCTCCAAGCCTATTATATCATACTTTGACAAGAAAAACATCTTACTCCGTCACCTTTACATTGTTTTCTATGGGTTCCTCTGCCCCAGTCGAAAGCTTGTACTTTGTGCGGAGCTTCTTTTCTATAGGAAACCGCAAATCTCCGTTTACAAGCAAATGACGGGCAAATAAGAATTACGCCCATGCAGGTACATATTTCATGTGCCTTGGACATTTTCGTTTTTCATCGCAGAACCTCCCAGTGACCGCCTTTGTCCGGGCCAATGTGCCGGATAAAGCCTTCGTTTTGCATTTCAGCAAGCATCTTTTTAACCGTAGTATGCCCAGTGTCTAAAAGCGATTCAAGTTTTGCAATAGTTATACTGCTATCAAGCCTGATAGCATCATATATCTGCTGACATTTTTCTGGCCACTTTTCTGGCCACTTTTCTGGCCACTTTTCCATTTTCTGGCCACTTTTCAGGTCACTTTCTCCATAATCATAGTTCACATTCGGGAAAGTAATGGTAAATCCCCAGTGCTCACTCAAGAAAACAGGCTTTTGGGCATAGCTAGAGTATGCATCCAGAATCTTCTTGAAACCACTGCCACGCCGTTCCATATAATTCAATCGGCTGAAAATATCTGCAAGAATCGGATTCCGGCGTATTGAAGGAATTGCACGTAAATTTTTGCCCTCCAAAGTAGAACCGTCTACCATTCCTCCCGGTGAGAAAATTTCAAGGCGGTCATCAAACATATCGATATGTACTTCGCTTCCGATTTCAAGATAGTTGCGGTGTATGAGCGCATTCACAAGAGCTTCCATACAAGCACGCTCCGGGTAATCCGGCATTTCAAGTCTTGATGTCGGCAGCTTTTTCCAAGCCTTTCTTGTGTTGCGGGCAATAAATGCAAGTCCCTCCTGCAGAAGCGTTATAAGGCTGCCTGTATATTCAGCATCGTCTAAAGCATCTATCAAACCGGAAGCTTTTGTAAGACCATTCCATCGGGTACAGAATACCCTTGAATGACGTACGGGAGAATCATCCGCAATAAGTGCGCCTGCGTTCGTAAGATTTCCGGAACCGTCGATAATGCCGAAAGACTCATAATCCGTGTTCTCAAATGATTTTCCTGTCTGCTTAAAATAGACGGATCGGAGTTTTGTAAATGCCATGTCCTCAAAGTTAAAACTTGACTTCAGGCTGTCATAACTCTGCCCGCTGCCTTTCAAGACCAGTTCCCTCAACTGTGAAGGGGTAGCTGCGACACTTTCATTCCCCACACGAACAAAAGCGACAAGCTGCCCATCGCCCTGATAGTAATACGGAGTCTGATTTCCCGCAAAAACCTGTACCACAACAATATTCTTGTCGTCCACATTCTCAAACGAAAGCTTGAACTCAGGGATAGGATTCAAATGAGCCTTGATTGCTTCGCTTATTTTTTCTGCATCGCCTTGTACATCTTCAAGACCAGTGACCATATCATCATCAGCGATACCAAAAAGAAGCTTCCCACCAAAGGAATTTGCAAACGCACTGACACTTTTCAGCCAGCTTTTCGGCTTCTTGATTTCGACGAGCTCCTTCTTGTCATATTCGGAAGTTTCTCCGATAAAGGAAGATATGTTATTCTTCATGATGCTTACCTCTTGATTTCTACAGTGCTAAGTTTCTGTTGCACACACTTTACTCCAGTGATGGTTTCTGTATCTCAAAGGTTCCTTTCTCTTTATATTATATTCAGACTTAGCTAGAATTTATTTCAGAATCGTAACCGGTATATACAATGTAGATGCCAAAACAAATTCTATATGACTATAAAACAATATCTTTCCAATATAGAATCTTATGTTATTCCATTTGTTTGTCATATAGTTTCCACCTATTATAGACAGCTATAATTTTATCTTTCAAAAAATTCAAAGGTGCTGTATCATAGAAATCAGCACTATTAAATTTCCAAATTATCAATGATTGTTTAGAAATATGAAAGCTCTTTGCAATTACATCTATCAAGAAAGGCAGTATATCATCTTTTGCTGAAACAATTTTTACAAGAGTTTCTATACAACATGGAAAAGCAGACTCTTTTTCGTGTATTTTTCTATCAATATACAAATTGTCTATATCAGGAAATTGCAACAGTTCAGACCTTGATTCTGAAACAAAAGCTTCGATATTTGCGGTTATATAGGCGTTGTCTGACGATCGATAAAAAAATGTATATTTCTTATGTTTGAAACATGCAGTTTTAGCAGGCCGTCTTTTCCTGTTTTCCTCAGATAATAATGAGTAATAATAATAAATTGGTATAAAATTTTGAGAAAACTCTTGTAAAATTGCCGAATAGTTCAAATTCCGTTTTATTTCATTTATGTCAATAGGGTTAAAACGTTGTATTACAGCACAAACAGTTTCTTCATCAATCAAATAATTCTCAATACAATATCTATCAAGAACACACAATCTATCCTGAGACTCTTTAGGAGCATATTGTAAGTATATATCGCCATCTATAACATATAGTTTGGGAAAAGTTACATCAGTATCATCTTGACATGCTTGTTGTACAGTATCACAGTTTCCTAGTTGTATAACTTTATCTATTGTAATACCTGTTCCTTCCAAGAGCCTTTTGTAAAATTTTACATAAAACTCATGTTCTGTATCAGTATCTTCTGTATATATAATAATTCCTTTTTGGGAATTATTATAAAAAATACCACTAACTTGTTGTTGTTCCAGAGAGAATGTTAATGTATCTTGACTTGCCATTATTGCACTCCTGTTTTTGACAGATTAATACAATGATTTAATTTGTTTTTATCATTCACAATAGCCGGTGCATGCGTCGCTAATATAAACTGCATCTCAGGACAAGCTTCTTGCAAGGCATCAACAAATTTTTCCTGCCATGTTAAATGCAACGACAATTCTGGTTCATCAATAATAAAAGCATCCTTTTTTGAATCCTGTGCAAATGCTAATTGAGAGAACAATACTATTAATTGTTTTTCACCTGAAGAAAGCTCAAATATTGAATTTGTCCTCTCTATATTAGTTTTATCTTTTATTTTTATTAATAGATCTCCCTCTCCATTTATATCAACTTCTTTATTTGTCTCCTTAAAAAATAAATTAAGGCTGTTTTTTAATCTATTAAACGCAATATCTAATTCTTCTATCTTTTTAGAAAAACGCTGTCCAATCTGTATTATCTTATCAACATTATTTAACTGATAAGAAGATATCATCCATTCAAAAATTAAATTAAATAGTTCTTCACTATTTTCCTTAGGGGTCGTTCTATTAGCATCAAGTAATCTATTCAATATAGACTCTGATTTATCAAAAAAAACATCAAAAGAATCTTTTAACGCAGGAATCTTCAAAGAAGGAATTATAGAATTTAATAAGGTACGTTTATTTTTCAACTCTTCTAAGTCTTTTTTAAAATTTCCTTTTCGTTTTAATACAGAATCTGTTGATGATGCATCTGATAATTTTGTTAATTCCATGAGAAGTTCTTCTCTAAAGTTATTAGATAACACCTCCCTTTTATTTGCATTCTCGCGGACTTTATCATGCAATAATTCCTTAATTTCTGCTAAAGCTTGATCTACTCCTTCATATCGACTAATTGAGCGTGCATATCTTCTTCTCATTGAAAATGATGGTATTCTATCAATATCGTTTCTTGGTGATTCAGATACACGCCTGCTGAGACCTAAAATAATAGGTTTTATTAATTCATGTATTTTGTTTGTATATTTAGAATCGTAAAATTTTCTAATAAATCCTGGCACCTCTGTCTCATCAAGATATGGATCATATAATAATTCATCAATTCGCTGGCGAGGAAGAATAGTATAGTTTTCTTTTATTTCATTGTTTAGTTCAATATTAAGTTGTGTTTCAGTTTGTTTTGCGGTTATATGATACTCTTTATCATTATTGCTTAATACAAGTTCAATTTCACTAAATCTTGTTTGAACCAAATAAAAATAATTTGGAGTCAAAAGACCAGAAATCAATTTTAATGCTGTGGTTTTACCACAACCGTTTAGCCCAATCAAAAAAGTCAAATCATTTTTGAAATTAACATCATAATTGATATAGCCATTTACATTCTTTGCAACAAACCGTTTAATTTTCATACTATTGCTCCTCATTATCATCAAGAATTCTTTATATTTAGAATTCGCCATTACTCCATTGCTTTCACATTCTTCTCAATGAAGCAATTTCCTCAGCGAAAAGCCCGTACTTGGCGTAAAGCTGCTTGTCGATGTCAGGAATACTTTTGTACTGTCAATCGCATAAAACAGCCTTCATTCTCCCGCTTCTTTCATCACAAGTTTTTTGATTTCTGGTGAAACATAAAATCCGTTATCCAATAACTTATCAAGCAAAACGGACACACTCTCTATAAGTCCCTGCTTCTTCGATTTTAAGATTACTCCTAATGTTCCTGTAACGGTAAGCCCCAAAAATTTTGCAGTCTTTTTTGCGGCATTGTCGTCAAGAATCACAAGGTCTGATTTTGGCTCTTCTTGGGCAAGAATCATAACCTCTACCTCACCAGCATGAAGTTTTGCCTGATACATTCTTTTTTCAGAGACATTCTTTATTTCGCATATATGAATCCAATCCGTATGATTTTTTACTTCTTGGCATGCGGAGTCCTGTTTTTCAGTAACTTCGTCAAAAACAGCCTGAGGAATATAGATTTCTGTATACAGCTTCCTAAGCAAATCAAGATAACCGATATTGCTCAAAACTATCAGCGGCGTTGAATTTACAATCACTCTAGGCATTATTCAATTCTTCCTTAAACGCATCCGCATTATCAAACTGAAAAACAGAGATTCTGTTTCTGCCGAGGTACTTTATAAAATCTTCTTCAGTCATCTCCGCAATCTGAGCACAATAGCCTATGGAAACATGAAGCCTTGTATAATAATCAAGAGCGATGGCTTTACGGGCAAAATCCGAAGCCTCAAAAACCGACATGTGCGTGTCATAGAGAACGGCATCTGGAATTTTAATTGCAACCTGACACATAAAATACCTCCTTGTGTCTATTATATCATACTTTTACAAAAATTACACTTTCCATTACTCCATTGCCTTTACGTTGTTCTCGATGAACTCCACTTCCTCTGAGGACAGAGCGTACTTGGTGTAGAGCTGTCTGTCGATGCCCTGGATGCTTTTACTCCAGTCGATGTCGCTGGCGGTGGTGAAGTCCTGAAGGGGAACAAACGAGAATACTAACTTCGAAAGATTTATTGCACTCAACGAAAGCAATACCAAAAAGCGGACAAACTTTGTTTTCAAATATGAAAGTGCATTTTCAGCTGTTTGCTTTTCATCAAAGCTTCCAATGATGAAATATGAATGAGTGCAAACATCCTTTGGATTGATAACCTGTAAAGATGAAGTCAAAACTTTGAATTTGCCATCGCGTGCAGGCTCTCCTGCATGCTCCGCACTTGTCTTGCTTATCAGAATTTTGTATTTGTCAACCAGTTCATCACCTTTTGTTATCTCCGTGCGACTGATATATGAAACACCATCACTTGCAAACAACCTTAATTCATCAGCCTGAGACTTTTCTTTTCGTCCACGATAGTTTGTAGACAAACCAAATGGCATAAGGGGACTAATAATTGTATCGATGGGAGATTCCTTTTTTGATTTGACCTTCCTGACAATCCCAACAGCTTCGTTATAACGAACAAGGACATCGAATTCATTCAAAGAGCGCGTTTCAGATGTCCTAACATCATTCTTCACGCTTTCAAACGTACAATCTCCATCATGTTCCCTGTCCCATAACAAATAGCATACTCCTCCACTAATGCTAATCTGAGGGAAACAATCTTTTGCATTGACGAAATCAACGATTTTTGAAATATGCCGGTCATTCATCATTTTGTTTCTGAAATCATCAAGTGCCATACCTCCTGCAAACCAACGTGAAGGCATAATCATGGAAACAAAATGCGGGTTCATCTTTATCGCATTCTCCATAAAGAGGTTGTAAACTGGCGTCGCCTGTCTACTCGTATCACTTGTTTCTTCCTGATACGGCGGGTTTCCTACTATCGCGTCAAATTTCATATCTCCGTTCCCTTCCTTTTTCCAATAGTTTGTTTTGCCCACTTTGCCGATAAAGTTTTCCGGCTTGTTTTTCAGCTGGTTCACGAGGTCTTCAAAGTAGTGGGCGTTCACGTTCGCCCCGCTGAATCCGGCGAGCGTCCGCTGGGCTATCTTCTTTGCCATGGGGGTCTTGCAGATGAGGAAGATGTTTTCCGCAAGTACGCGCTTCCACAAATCTATCTCCATCTGCCGTGTCGGCTTAGGCCCCAGCTCCAGCTTGGCCCTCGTCCGGTACACGCTGTAGGCGCAATACAGGGCATACAGTCCGCTCTTGGAGTTGATTTCGAGGATGTGCGTATTCTTTTTGAAGACTCCATCGGTAACGCCCTCGTGCGCTATCAGCGCCGGTTCAAGCACCGGCTCGGTAAAGTCCTTATCGTAGAAACACCAGCCCCCGATGCTCTGGGACAGGTGCATGTTCACCACCCGCCAGGGGGTAAGGACGGTCTCCTTGTCGGGATTCCTGAAGGTCGCAAAGATGGCGCTTATGCGCTCGATCCGCTCCTCAATGCTCAGTCTGTCCGCAGCGCGGGCCATCTCGCGGATTTTTATGCCTGACTCGCGGAACACATCGGCATCGTAGTATTTCTTGAACTGGGCAAAAAGCTCCTTGCTGACGCCCTTGGGCATGAACTCTTCCCATGAAAGCTCGTCCACAAGGTCGGTAAAGTTGTCAAGGGTAATCGGATCTTCCGTCCCGTCACGATTCTTCTGCAAGTCCGCGCCATACATTAGAAGCGGCATCCTGATGGAAATGCCCCGCAGGATGGAGACCGCTGCGTCACGGTTCTTCCGGGCTTCTTTCTCCCGCTCCAGCGCCTCCCGCTGTTCATCGGTAAGCTCCTTCGGCGGCTTCTGGCGGACTTCCGGCTGTTCCAAAAGCTCATATTGTTCATCGGTCAGGCCCTGCGCGTTTATGTTGATGTCGCCGGTCTTTCCCTGCGCTTTGGTAGAACCGATGATTTCCTTGAGCTTGCTGAACGCCTCAAGCTCCAGCTTGTCCATGTGAAGCAGGTCGTCGTTGTAAAGGTAGTTGTCCTCAAAGCCGTTCTTGACGACACGCTCGACATAAGCCTTCTTGAGCTGGCCGAGCATTTTTTCGGTATCGTAGGCTTTCATCTGGCTGCCTTCAAAACCGATTATCGGGCAGAAGTTCAGGAAGTCGCCCAGTATCTCCCGGTCTGTCTGCGTGGTCTTTCCGGCCTTGCTGCTTATCTTCGCGGTTTCGGCAATCACCTTGAGCGTACGGTCCGGGGCAAAGTCAAATACAAAGCATTCTTCTTTCTGCTTGCCGCCGATTACTGCCGGCGTCTGCACGCGGAAGATTGTCTGCATGTAGCTGCTGGCCGCCGTGTTGAAGCTCCCCGAAAGCATGAAGCACGCCGTCCACGGCTTTACGCTCACGCCTGTGGTAAGCCGTCCGCAGGAAAGCGTGATGGAATAGGTCTCCTCGGGATTCGCGCCGATTGCATCTTCCACCAGCTTGAGGGCATCGCGGGAATCAACCTCCTCGTCCCCGGCGCCCGCGACATTCGCAATGTTGAAATGGCTGAAGACAGGATGTTCTTTCAGGAGTGCGCTCAGCGCTCGTGCTTCCTTTACGCCGGGAATCATCCAGAGCGAGTGACGGAAGTTCTGCCGGTATTCCTCTGTTGCATACGGATAGTTTGAATCCGCGTTTTCCTTTGTGAGCAAATCAAGGAACTGCCGCACGTTCGCCTCATGGATAAAGCCGCCCGTCTCGTCCGTGCGGAAAAACTCGCGGAAGTTAAAGGCGATGTCCGCATCTGCATATTCCGGGTACAGCTCACCAAGGCTGTAGGTAAAGATGCTCAGCTTCGGCAGGACAGAATACGGGTTCGGGTCGCCCTGATGCAGCTTGTCCCATTCCGCCTTCGCCCGCTGTTCCATCACGTAGTCCCAGGTGTAAATTTCTTCTTCTTTGAAGTCGTCCATGAGGTTGAACGGCGTTCCCGAAAGGTGCAGGATTCGGGTCTCCTCTTTGCGGCAGGCAGAAAGCACGGCCTTGCCAAGCTCAGTCTGTGTTCCTTCGTGTGCTTCGTCGATGATGATCAAGTCCCAGTCGATATTGAAGATTTTCTCGTTCTTGGCGAACTTGCCACCGACCAGCTCCGAGCCGCGCATATCCTGTATGGAAGCGAAGTAGATGAAGTGGTAATCGTCCATACCGTTCTTCGAAGCCTTGTCAATCATCTCATGGAAGTTCTGCTCTTCGTCCGGGTCTCCGCCGTTCTTCTTGGAAAGGTAGTAGAAGTCCGGACGGTCATAAAAGATTTTTCCGTAATCCTCAAACCAGCCGGAATCCACGACCGGGCGGTGGGTCAGGATGAGCGTCCGGTTGTAGTTCATCCGCTTGACGACTTCCAGCGTGGAGAGGGTTTTCCCAAAGCGCATTTTCGCGTTCCACAGCATCTGATGGCTTCCGCCGGATTTCTTGAACTGCTTTATCGTCTTTTCTATGGCCTCCGTCTGTTCCGGGCGGAACACGACGGGGCTTCTGACCGTACTGATTTCGCTTGCGTTCAGGGAAGTGCGCCCCTCCTTTACCGCCGCAATCGCCTTCTTGACGGTCTCAAGGTCTGTGTAAAACCATTCGTTGGCTTTATGTTCCGTGTCAAACACCTTCCGCTTGATGCCGGAACGCACAAGCACGTCATGCACTTCATGATCCTGGAACACTACAAGGTTCTTTCCCTTCATGTAGGCGGTCGCTTCCGTATACAAAAGCTCGAACGAAACGCCCGCCGTCTGCGTCTGGTGGCGTATCCGCTCTTTCGCGGCTTCGTTCAGTTCCTTGCAGTTCGGCGCAAAGGCAAAATAGGCCATCCCCGCATTGCAGGAAGCCTCGCCGATTTTGAGAATTCCTTCATGGGCGGCATCGTTTATGCGGTACACGTAAATCAGCTTCTGCTCAAACGCCTGATTAAAAATCTGTGCCATCTATTTTGCTCCTCCCTCATGCTTTATCTCGTTCTTCAGCCAGTCGGTGAGTTTCTTCTCGTCGGGTAGGTTGATTTTGTATTTCCGAACAAACAGATTCTCATCAATTCCGTCCGTCGCATATTTTACAAGCTCTTTTCCAGCTTCGGTGCACATAAGAATTCCCACAGGAGGGTTATCATCCGTCTGCATGATGTTGTGGCGGTAATAGGAAAGATACAGGTTCATCTGGGCTATATCATCGTATTTGAGCTTATGCGCTTTCAAATCAATTAGGACATGGCATTTCAAAATCCTATGGTAGAAAATCAAGTCGCAGTAAAAATAATCATCATCCACAAGAATCCGTTTCTGCCGTGCCTCAAAACAGAATCCGTTCCCCAGCTCCAAGATGAATTCCTTAAGATGGTTTATCAAAGCATTTTCCAAATCGGACTCTTCGATTACATCCTTGCCTTTCAGCCCCAGAAACTCGTAAATGTATGGAGTCTTTACAAGCTCCGCCAAATCCATTTTCTCTGAAGTATTCTGCACATACCGGCTCATCTTCTCTGGATTCTGGCTGATAGCACTTCGCTCAAAATAATTCGTGTGTATCTGCCGTTTCAGCTCACGGACCGTCCATGTTCCTTTTATAGTCTCAAGCTCATAGAAAACGCGGGCAAGCGGGTTTTCCAAACCCATAATCAATACAAAATGAGTGTATGAAAGCTGCGAGAATAATTTTTCAGGCGGAAGCTGCAAATCCTGCGGCAAAGATTGTGCAATCAGTGATTGCCTAATTGGTGATTGAATTGTGCAATCACTGATTGCACAATTACTCTTATCTGCCAAAAGTTTTTGACTGATATTCTCAACAAATCTTTCTTCCGAATGGAACTCATTCAACACATAGTTATAAATCGATTCTTCAAGAACTGCAAATTCTAAATAGAACTGTTTATAAAGCATTAGATTTCGATATGACAAAGACTTTTTGTTCAATTTGTCCGCAAGGTTCTTGATTGTCTTTTCTCCATACGTTGCCCTGTCCTCGCCATGCTGCTCGTAATTCACAATATAAAATCCGATGAGCCAGTTTCGAGCGGTGACATTCTTGTTTATCGCCTTTGCTGTATTCTCCTCAAATACAGAGTTTAGTTTATTTACCGATGTCTCAAGTTCCATGAAATCCATATTATTTTCCTTCCATTACCATGTCTACGAACCGCAGAATTTTATTCGTTTTCCAGTCTTTTATCCTGCAATATATTCCGTTGTGCCTGCGGTTGTCGCCCTTCTTGCAGCCTTCGCATTCAGTGCTGTGCGTAATCGTTTCAAACAGCGTCTCCTCGGTACGTGTTTCCGTACAGCAGGAATTCGGAACGACAAACTTGAGTCCGTCCATCTGCCAGATGTTCCATGCGATTACCTTTGCAAAGCCGAGCAAATCCTGAACGGGAAGCTCACTGTTAAACTTATATAGGAAGTGTTCCGCCACCGTAAAAAGCACGTTCTCACGGGCAAGAAGGACGTTGTCACCCTGCCAGTCAAAGCCGTAGACGCTTTTCACAGCCCGGTCTGCCCAGTCCAGCCAGTCATCTTTAGACTCGGTGTTTTCCGCCACGGCACGGAGCTTTCTGTCCAGAATGCCGATCCTGTCAGGAACGGCAATGAAGTCTCCCGTAACCGCGTCATAGCGGCTGGTGATGTAGGGGGCTTCACCACAGGAAACTTCCAGCCTGTCCAGTTCCACATAGTCGGTCCAGGTTCTTCCCGCATCAGTCTGGAAGCAGATTCGTTCTTTGTTCGTCAGCCAGGAAGCTTCCTGTTCTGTATTAAAGACATCTTTCCGCCCGAACCAAGCCTCATCAATCAGGTTGTTCTGCCTGTTGCACACCCATGACGGGGTAAAGACCTCTGCCTTCTGCCGCACCCGCTTCTGCTGCTCGGTCTTGCTTTTTGCTGTCCGCGGGCGGATTATGTTCCAATGGTGTCCCGTTATAAGGGGGACAAGCAGCTGCCGGTCGGCGCTGTATTCCGGGCCATGCTTCTTGTAGTTATCGCTCGCCCAGATGATGTTCCTGCCGGTAGACTTGTCCTGCAGCAGGATTGTAAGCAGTTCCTTGTCCAGTTTGAGGAGTTGGTTTTCCTGTATGTCTATGGTACTCATGTTGTCTTCGGTCATAGATTCTTTTCCATAGTATACCACAAACCAGCCGCTTTTTGCAGGGAATGTGCGGGGGCTGCCAAAAAAAATCAACACGTGTTGCAAAATTTGCTTGCTTTTCCGCTGGAATTGTCCTACACTTGGAGCTATGGGAAACAAGATTTTTTTGAATGATGGATGGGGCTTTTCCCCCGTCTTTGCAGACGATATGATTGCCCCGGAATTCCAGGGTAAGCTGGAGCCGGTGCGCCTTCCGCATTCGGTGGCGGTAACGCCGTTCAACAGCTTTGACACTGCGCGCTACGAAAAGCTGAGCCTGTACCGCAAGGAATTTGTTACTGAGCCTGCATGGTCGGGTAAGCGTGTCCTGGTGACTTTTGAAGGGGCTGCGCACCGCAGCGAAGTTTTCCTGAACGGGCAGCTGCTTGCAAGCCATGACTGCGGCTACACGGCATTCACTGTTGACCTGACGGAGCATCTGGCGGGCATGATGCACAAGAACGTGCTTGCCGTAAAGCTTGACAGCCGCGAAAGCCTTGACCAGCCGCCGTTCGGTTTCGTCATTGACTACATGACGTACGGCGGCATTTACCGCGACGTGTACCTTGAGGTGAAGAATCCTGTGTACCTGCAGGACATTTTTGTAAAGACGCGCGGCAATCATTTTGAATCAGAGATAGTGCTCAATACTGCGGACATACCGGAAGGCTGCACCGTGCACCAGACGGTCGTGCGCGCGGGCGGTGACGGGGAGGCTTCCGCGGAAATTGAGGCGGGCGTGCCGGGGGCAAAAATTCTGACTGCTGCAGATGCAAGCCCGGTGGAGCAGTGGAGCCTGGAGAAACCCGTGCTGTACAACGCGGTGACTGAGCTGCGCTCTGCGGACGGCACGGTGCTGGACACAAAGACGGTGCGCTTCGGCTTCCGCGACATCCGCTTTGATGAGAGCGGCTTCTACCTGAACGGTACAAAAATCAAGATTCGCGGACTGAACCGCCACCAGAGCTGGCCCTACGTGGGCTATGCCATGCCCCGGAATATGCAGCGCGACGACGCGGACATCCTGAAGTATGAGCTGGGACTGAACGAGGTTCGCACTTCTCATTATCCGCAGAGCCAGTATTTCGTTGACCGCTGTGATGAAATCGGGCTGCTTGTGTTTACGGAAATCCCCGGCTGGCAGCATATCGGCGGGGCGGAGTGGAAGGACAAGGCGGTGCAGAATGTGCGCGACATGGTGATGCAGTACCGCAACCATCCGTCCGTGTTCCTGTGGGGCGTGCGCATAAACGAAAGTCCCGACGACGATGAGTTCTACGAGCGCACGAATGCCGCTGCACGGGAGCTTGACCCCACGCGTCCCACCGGCGGCGTACGCTGCATCAAGAAGAGCCGTCTGCTGGAAGACGTATACACTTACAACGACTTCAGCCATTACGGCCCCAATTACGGGCTTGCACACAAGAAGGACGTAACGGACACGCACGGCGGCTACATGGTCACTGAGTACAACGGGCACATGTTCCCCACCAAGTCCTTTGACAGCGAGTCGCACCGCACGGAACATGCCGTCCGCCACGCGAATGTGCTTGAGGCCGCCGCCGCGCTGCCGGAGCTTTCCGGTGCAAGCGGCTGGTGTGCATTTGACTACAACACGCACCGGGACTTCGGCAGCGGTGACAAAATCTGCTACCACGGCGTTATGGATATGTTCCGCAATCCCAAGCTTGCTGCCGCCGTCTACCGCAGCCAGGGCGCACCGGAAGTTGTGGGCGATGTGCTTGAAGTTTCTTCCGGCATGGATATCGGCGAATACCCGGCGGGAGCGGTGGGCGACGTGTGGCTGTTTACCAATGCGGATACGGTGCGCTTTTCCGTGAACGGCATTCCCATCAAGGAATTCAGCCCCAAGGATTCTCCGTATGCGCACCTTGCCCATCCTCCCATCCTTGTGGACGACTACATCGGGCACCGCCTTGTGGATGAGGACGGCATCTCCGAGGGAAAATCCGAGGCGGTCAAGCGGCTGCTTATGGCAATCCGTACCTATGGCACCAACCTTAAGCTGCTGCCTGCAAAGTACAAGTGCTCCGCATTCCTGCTCATGCTGCAGCGCGTGGCGGACGAAAAGGAGCTGACGCGGCTCTACGGCAAGTACATCGGCAACTGGGGCGGTTCCGCCATCACCTATAAGTTTGAGGCGGTGCGGGACGGCAAGGTCGTGAAGACGGTTATCAGGACGCCCTGCACGGAGGCAAAGCTGCAGGCTGTTACTACGCGGACTGAGCTGGTGGAGGAAGGTTCCTATGATGTTGCCAGTGTCCAGCTGCGTGCGGTCGATGCTTCCGGCAACGTACAGCCTTACTGCCAGGAAGCCGTGACGTTCCGTACCAAGGGAGCCATAGAGCTGGTCGGGCCGGATGCCGTGTCCCTGAAGGGCGGCATGGCGGGCGCTTACGTGCGCAGCACCGGGAAAGGCGGTGCCGGCACGCTTATCGTCCGTGACTGGACTGGTGCCGAGATGGAGCTTAGCTTTACCGTGCGCGTATAGTACCGGGCGGCAGTGCGGCTCGGTGTGCTGCCTGCTGCCCCCTGTTGCTGTACTGCGCAGCCGTACGGCACTGTCTGTTCGTGCGGACATAAAAAAAAGCGCGTCTTGTTCCCTCTGCGGGGCAGGACGCGCTTTTTTGTATGGAGCTGCTGTGTGCTCAGCTTTCTTTGCCGGGATTTGCCCTGAACCAGCCTTCCCACGCTTCTTCCACGGCGGCGCAGTAACTGCGCTTCTGTTCGTCCGTGATGAAGGCCGTGTTAAAGCCGTTGAGCACAACCTGCTTTATGTCCTGCAGGGAGAATCCCAGCTTGGAGTACAGGTTCCAGTATTCATCAATAAGGGAAACCTTGAAGAACACAGGGTCATCCGTGTTTATCGTGATGGGGATGCCTGCATCATAGAGCTGCTTGGCGGGGTGCTCCTCCAGGCGCTTGACGTATTTTTGGGTAAAGGTGTTGCTTGTGGGGCAGACTTCCAGCGGGAAGCGGCGTTCGGCAAGCTCTTTCATGAAGGCTTCGTCGTATGCAGCGGTGATTCCGTGCCCGATGCGTTCTACATGCAGCAGGTTGATGCTGTCTTTCATCGACCAGCTTTCGCAGGTTTCGCCGGCATGGGCCACAACGTGCAGTCCTGCCTTGACGGCGTTTTCGAATACCTGCTGATAGTCCCGCGCAGGGCCTTTTTCTTCGTCACCGCCCAGTCCGATGCCGATGACGTAGGGATTTTTTTCCTGCAGCACAAGGTCAAGGTTCCGCTGTGCGTTCTCCGGGCCGAAGGAGCGGCTCACGTCCACCAGTATGCGCACGGTGCGCCCGTCTTCCGCCTGTATTTTTTCGATGGCCCTGGAGATGATGCTCATCATCTCGCTGTAGTCAAAGCCCTTCCTGAGCGGCGTTGTCGGGCTGAAAAAGCTTTCGCAGTAGACAATGTTGTTTGTCTTCAGGTAGCGCCGGACGTCATTCAGGATGTAGCCCAGGTCTTCGGCCCGCACGAGCATTCCCTGAATCTTTATGAATGATTTAAGGAATCCCGCCAGATCCGTGTAAGCGAAGAGTTCGTCCAGTTCCTCGTCGGACATGGGCTTCCCGCTGCTGTTCCGGTACAGCTTTTTGATGGTGCCGCTTCCGATGACAGCTTCTTCGTGGATATGAAGTTCAGCTTTGGGGACTGTTTTCATGAGCTTGTAGAACTCTGCCTTATTCATAGCACAGATTATAGCACAAGAATGCTGAAAAAAAAAGGATTTCTGTTGAAAACTCTGAAAATTTTCTTTTTGCCGCCCGAATGCGGCTGTTTCTGGCCCAATGCTGCGCCTGCGGGATTCTGCCCTTGACAGCGGGAATAAGTTATTGTATGGTGGTAGTGAGCAACAGTTCTCTAAAAAATCTCTGAAAAACTTCAATTCCTTGCGTTTTGGGCTTTGGATTTCAGGAAACACTTTGTTCGCAGCTGGCATCAGCACTAGAGGGAAGCCCGGAAAACTTGCGGATGCAAATTTTTAAGGTTCTTTTGAAAATTCCTCAATACTATCACGCCGTGAGACGGCAAGGATTTCTGGATATGTCCAAGAAAATTTATGTAGGTAATCTTAATTATTCAACAACTGAAGACACGCTTGGCGGTCAGTTTGCCCAGTATGGTGACGTGCTTTCCGCCACCATCATCAAGGACCGCTACACGCAGCAGTCAAAGGGCTTCGGTTTCATCGAGATGGAGGATGAATCCGCCGCTGACCGCGCCATTGCCGAACTGAACGGCCGGGAAATTGACGGCCGCCGTGTCCGTGTAAACGTTGCAGAGGATAAGCCCCGCCGTGACCGTGGCCCGAGGAACTTTGACCGTGCACCGCGCGGCGGATTCCGTGAGGGCGGCTTCCGCGACGACCGCTACTAGTTTTTTGTGCTGTACGCCCTGCTTTTACGCGGGGCTGCAGAGGACAGATGCCCGCATCGGAAAAACATCCGCGTTTTCCGATGCGGGCGTGTTTTTTTCTGGGGCAAGTTCTGTCCGGGGGCAGCTGCCGGAGCCTGCCTTGTAACAAGCGTTCGGCTTGTTTTTTTACCTTTTAGGTATAATCAAAATGATGGGACTGTTCCGGTTCCAAGGGGGAAATATGAAACTGAAGGAAAAGCTGCTGCGCCGTTTTGCCTGTGCCGCGGCGCTGCTTGTGCTTGCCCTGCCGCTTTCTGCGCTGCCGTTCGGCAAAAAGTCTGAGGGTAAAAAGGCGGATTCCAAACCGGCAAAAGTTGCAAAGTCCAAAAAAACGGTGCGCAGTGCCGTTGCCGTTGATACGGGAATTGACTTTTCTGTCCTGTACGGAGGGAGCCTGACGGATGCAGAGAAAGTTGACCGTGCAATTCAGTGGGGCGACTGCGCGTGGCTTTTTACGTACAGTCAGCGGGAAGATGCCGACAAGGCGCTGGCGGCCAGGGCAACGTCTGCACTTGCCGTGTATACTTCCGCCGGGAATGTCGATTCCTTCCGGACCGGCCGAATGTCGCCCCAGGTGCGTGCCGTCCCTGCGGATCTGCAGCAGGCCGTCTTGAAAAAGCCTGCCGAATACCTGCCCGCTGTTGTCTCGTCGCTTGTGGGGAAGGGCGGGGCCTCGCTTGCTTCCGTTAAAATCCTGCACGACTGGATTTGCGACAACATTGCTTACGATGCCGACATGTTTTTTTCCGGCAAAATCTCCGGGCAGGACTGGGAAAGCGTGCTGAAAAAGAAGAAGGCCGTCTGCTCCGGCTACTCGAACCTGATGAACGAAATGTGCCGTCTGGCGGGGATAGAATCTATCGGCATTTCCGGCTGGTCGAAGGGCTTCGGCTACCAGGGCCACCTGGAGGACTACACCGACCATGCGTGGAATTCCGTCCATGTGGGGAACCGCTGGTACCTTGTGGACTGCACGTGGGATGCCGGCATTGTTGAGTGGAAAAAATTCGTCAAGAAGTACTCAACGGCATGGCTTTTCACCCAGCCCCGCGTGTTCTTGTACTCGCACCTGAGTGAACAGGATGATTTGCAGTACTACGCTCCCGTACTGGACAAAGCGCAGTTCGTAAAGGAGCCGTACGTTGAACCGGATTTCTTTGACTTCGGCTTTTCCTTCACTGACCCCATGCCTGACTACACGACCCGTATTTCCGCCCCGGCTGAATACCAGCTGTCGCTTTCGGGAAGCGGCAAGGCGGTCTATGCGCAGCTTATTCCCGCGGGCGGGAACGCCTATATTCCTCAGTCTGTCTGGGTGAACAGGAGCGGCGGCACCGTCAGCCTGGAACTGGATGTTCCGGACAAGACAACGTATACGGTGGGGCTGTTTGCCTACAATACTGCCGAAGTAAAATGGCCGTTCTACTACGGCATCCGCGAGTTTGAAGGGGAGCTGCTGCCCAAGGTGGAAGGGCTCCTTGCCGAAAAGAAAATCACGGAGAAAGAGCGGGACTTCTTTAAGGCATCCTTCTACAAGGAACCGGACAACAGCCGCTACTACGCGGCGGAAGACCAGTTTGCCACGGAGCGCAACAACGCGGTAGACAAAATACTCCGTCTGGTGGAGATGGATTCCCACCGGAGCAACCCCATCTTCAAGTTCAACCTTGTAAGTTCTGCTGGCTATGCGGGCTACGGCGCGGGCGTAAAAAAGTATCCGTACACGTATGCTGCCTACAACGCTGCAACGGCAACACGGCTGATTTCTCCGCTTGCTGCTACGCTGAAAGCCGGGCAAAGCGTCAGCTTTGAGCTTGAATCCAGCGACTACACGGCCTTTGCGATCTCCGACGATATTTCGGCAGGCGGCGGCCTGGTGCCCATGACTCGCGACCCCGGAATCAAACGCTTTGTCCTGACGCACGACATTCCCGCGGAGGCAAGCCAGCTGGTGGTCTTCGGCTCCCGGAACGGGCGGAACTACGAAGGCCTTTGGGTCTACGAGCTGAAGTAGCGGGCACGCAGCAGGCGCTCCTAAACTATACTCGTGTATCGTAAGCATGCTTTCCCGCGGGGGAGCCCTGCGCGTTTCCACCTTTTTTTCAGGTGGCTTTCGGGGGCTCCCCTGCCGATTATAGAAGGGTATGAGTTTTCTGCCGCCTGCATTTTCTGAGTATATTGCCCCTGGCACTGACCGCTGTGCGTTTATCCGCGACTATCTTGCTGCGCGCGGAGTCAGGACTGCCGTCGTTCCCATTGACGGGAAGAACCATATCCTTGTGCAGTTTGAAGGCCGTGCCTACAATCCTCAGTTCAGGATAAAGACTGTTATTGCGCATTACGACCGCGTGGAGGGCAGCCCCGGCGCGAACGACAACAGCGCCGCAGACTGGCAGCTGATGAACTGGGCGGCAGAACTGAAGGACTGGCCGCAGTTCCATAATGTGCGCATTTTCTTTACTGACGGCGAGGAGCTGGGCTGGAATACCGGCGTAAGCGAGCAGGGAGCCTTCGGGCTGGCAAGCGTATTCCGGCGGCTTGGCATTACGAACGACGATGTGTATGTTTTTGATGCCTGCGGGCGGGGCGAAATCCCCGTGCTTTCCAACACGGCAATTCCGTCCGATGTATCGCCCCGCTTTACCACCGCCTTCCGCGATCTTTTTGGCAGGACGGAGGAACTTCTGCGGCGTGCCAGCCCCGGCCGCTGGATGAGCCTGCCGGTGCCCTACAGCGACAACGCTTCTTTCCTTGCCTGCGGCATTCCTGCGGTTGCAGTGACCATGCTTCCTGCAGACGAGGCTTCGCTCTATGCGCGCGAACTGAACAAGAACAAGGGGCTTGCCTCCGCCGTGCTGAACCGAGAATCCAGCAAGAAGCAGCGCCTTGCCGAACACATCCCCGACTATTCCTACAAGGAGCGCCTGCCCCGTACCTGGCGCCTGTTCCACACACCGGAAGACAATGAAGCGTCCCTGACCTCCGGGAGTTTCCGCGTGATGCACAATATCCTGCAGACTCTGGCAGAAGCAAAGGCATTCTGATGAAAGTGCTGGAGTGGACTGCGGACGAAGGGCAGCGGCTGGACGTATTTCTGCGTGCCCGGTTGCCGGACATGCTTGGCGCTGCCGGGGAAGCCGTTTCGAACGGAAAAATCCGCAGGCTCATTGTTGCGGGTGCCGTGCAGGTTGACGGTGTGCAGCGCCGTGTGCCGGCATTCATGCTGCGGCGCGGCAGCAGGGTTTCGGCACGCATTGACGAGGACAAATTTTTCTTTGAGAAGCAGCCGGACGACATCAGCTTTGAGCTGACGGAAAAAGACGTGCTCTTTGAGGACGATGCGCTTATCGTGGTGAACAAGCCGCCCTTTCTCCCCACCGAAGAAACCGTGGTGAAGGGGCGGGCGAACATGCATCAGGCGGTAGTCGATTATTTGTGGAAGAAAAATCCGTCGCTGCGGAATCCGCCCTACGCGGGAATCATGCACCGGCTTGACCGGGGAACAAGCGGCGTGCTGCTGTTTACCAAGCTGCGCACGGTGAACGCCGCCGTGCACGATATGTTCGAGCTGCATACCGCCCGCAAAACCTATCGCGCCGTCTGTACGCTGCAGAGAGGCGCTGCGCTGCCGCCGGAACGTTTTTCCGTGGACACAAGCATCGGGCGGGTAAGCCCAAAGTCGTCCGCCTGCCGCATGGGCGCTGTGCCGGAAAGCAGGGGTGGGCTTTCTGCCCGCACTGATTTCCGTATAGCCGGCAGCCGTGACGGGCTTATCTACGTGGAAGCCTGCCCGCTGACCGGGCGCACGCACCAGATTCGTACCCATCTTTCGCTTTCCGGGCTGCCGATTGCCGGCGATGTGCTTTACGGCGGCAGGGAAGGGCTGGCGTCCTGCGGCGGCAGGATCATGCTCCATGCCTTCCGCCTGGAATTTCCCCACCCGGAGGACGGGCGCACCCTCTGCGTTGAGGCACCGCTTCCGCCGGGGTTCTGCGCGGACGCTTAAGGGAAGCGAATGCCCTTAGTCTTCAAAGCTGCCGGTGCGCAGCTCTTCCTGTATGCGCTGCCAGCTGTCGTAGCGGTTCCGGCTGATATGCCCTTCTTCCACGGCCTGGCGCACGGCGCAGTCCCGCTCCGTCAGGTGCGAGCAGCTCATGCCGAACGCGCATTTTCCCAAAAACGGCTTGAATTCCCTAAAGTAGAGCGCAAGGTTTTCCGCTGAAATGTCATGCAGCAGGAATCTGCGCACGCCGGGTGTGTCTATGATGTTTGCGGTGACGCCGCGGATGCCTCCGGTGAGCGCTTCGTCAACGCGGATGTGCATGAGCGAGCCTTTGGTGGTGGTGTGGCAGCCGCGCCCGTATTTCTGGCTCAGGCTGCCGGTCTTGAGCACCACGTTGTTGTCCAGCACATTGATGATGGAGCTTTTGCCAACGCCGCTCTGCCCCACGAGAGCAGTGAGCTTGTTGGAGAGCAGCGCCGCAAGGTCCATCATGCCTTCCCCGGTCTTTGCGCTCAGGCGCAGCACCGTATAGCCGATGTTTTCCCAGATGTGCAGCTGTTCCTGCACTTCGTCGTCCTGTGCGGCGGGAATGTCGTATTTATTGCAGACGATGACCGGCGTTATCTTCTGGTATTCCGCCTGTGCAAGCGCGCGGTCGATGAAACGCGGGCGGAAGGGCGGCTGGTCGGGGGTCGTTACGATGAGCAGGTAGTCAAGGTTTGCCGCCAGCAGCTGCGGAAGCCGCTTCTTTATGTTCCAGCGCACGTATTCGTTCCTGCGGGGCACAAGGGCGGTAATCTGGCCCTTTTCCTCCTCCAGCGTGGCTTCGTCAAGCTCTACAATATCGCCCGGAGCAAGCGGGTTGTAGTAGCCGCCGTCCGTTTTCAGCACCTTGCCTTTTATGGAACAATCCCGTGTGATGTCGTCGTCACATTCGACTTCGAATACATTTTTGCTGCCGTTAAGAATCAGTCCCTGCATAATTCCCTTGAATTCTGACTGAAAGCAGCGCCGTTGTCAAGGGGGCGGGAGCTGCGGGCGGGGCTGCCGTGCTTTTCAGAATATGTCGGGAAAAAATACCCGCAGTATCGCCCGAATGAAGTCCTTGCAGCGGATTTCCCAGCGTTGGATGAATGTCTTCCTGAAATCAGGATAGTTGCGGTTTTCTTCCCACCATTTGTGAAACAAGAAGGTCTTTTTTCCCTTATTTTCTGGAATTACCATCTCTTTCCCAAAACGTGCGGCAACTGATAACGGTGCAAATGTACAGCCGTTTTTCTCCAAAATTTCCTTTACACTGACGCATAAAAAGGTATCTTCATTAAATAGTCCGTTAATATTTGGTGTGAATTCCAATCCCAAGCGGGAAGGCATTTCAAGAAGTTTTTTGCTTCGGATTCCGACACTGTTACCGACCCGGCTCATTTCTCCGTTCGGGCAAATAAACCAATCTGCTTCTCGCCAGGGAGAACCAATATAATCATACGTTAAAAAATCGTTTGACCAGAGTTCCGGGTGCACTACGAAACCGTCATAATGAATTTGGAGTATAAAATCCGTATCCACATATTTGTATAAGTCGTAAACCAGAAATTTGTTAAAGTCATTGATATTGTTCAGTTTTGGAATTTGTATAAAAGCAATTTTATTAAATTTCTTTTCAGATAAAATTGGAGGTTTTTCATGGCTCAGCAAAACGACCTTCCCAAATTCTATCTTTCTGCAGCTATATTCCAGCGCTTTTACTGTGGCTTCAATATTTACAGAACTTGCGGACAGCAAGGTGACATTTGGCAAAAGAATTTTTTTCATGTATACTCCAAATCATACGAGTCAGTTTTAAAAATCATTTAATTTTTTAAACCAGCTTGATTATAATGCCGCTTGCGAAAAGAGACAATAGAATTATTCAAAACTTCATGAGCCGGTATGCATATTTCCCCCCTTTCCCTCCAAAGTTTTTCTTTTCAGCCTAAAGAAATGCCCCCATTTTCCGATAATTGAAGCAGAATAGTATTTTCTATGAGTGGGAAGGATATTGTATGGGTATGAACTTTATGAAGGCAGTCTCTGACAGGCTGCGGCAGGCCGCCCCGGCAAAGGCGGCGGGAAACAGGAACCTTGTGCGTGACCTTAAGGCGTTTGTCCCGGCAGAACGCAGCCCGATAGACGGCGCGGAGCTGTCCGAAGGCGGACGTGAGCTGATGAAAGTGCTCCGGTCACAGGACGAACTGCTTGATTCTATCCTTCGGGAGCAGGACAAGATGCACCGCGACGTGAAGCAGCGCAAGTGGGACTCCCTTCAGAAGTCCATGTCCCAGATGCGTGAGCTCAGTGACAGTTTTGTTGCCCTGGACCGCAGGCGTGAAGCCCTTGTGGGCAATGACCGCGGCATGTACTTTGAACCTGGCGTTGAACCGGTGTTCTCTAGCGTGCGCAGCAAGCTCACCCGCAGCAAGATAGAGAACGAGGCGCTCCGTTCCTACGTGAATGCCACCAAGGACTTTATCAGCGGCATTATCGACGAGTGCTACGCAGGCAGCGGTGTCTGCTATGGACAGAACGGAAGGATGGTGAATTCTGAGGTGGGCAGCGTGCTCATCAATACTGAATTCTGATATTCATCTTAAAATATTTTTTGACGGACGGGGAAACAGGAGGAACAGAGGATGGCAAGTTCATTTGCTGGCATAGAAATCGGTAAGCGCAGCCTTATGGCGCATTCCACGCAGATTGAGACTGCGGGTCATAATATCTCCAATGCGGGTACGGAAGGCTACAGCCGCCAGCGGGTGCAGGTTTCTACCTTTGAACCGCTGTACCGTCCTGATCTTGAACGTGCACAGGTTGCCGGTCAGATAGGGCAGGGCACCACGGTTGAAAGCATTTCCCGTGTGCGCGACGAGCTGCTCGACACCCGTATCGTTGCCCAGATGAACGAGGAATCCTACTGGGACACCCGCAGCAAGTATTATTCCATGATTGAGCAGATTTACAACGAGCCGGATGAAATTTCCGTGCGCAGCAACATGGATAAGTTCTGGCAGGGCTGGCAGGAGCTTTCCCTTGATCCGTCCAGTACGGCTGCACGTGAAGCTGTTGTGACCCGCGGGCAGAGCCTTACGAATTCCATCAAGCAGCAGAGCAAGAGCCTTACTGCCATCGCGGTGCAGATAAACGGCGACATCGACGCAACAGTGCAGCAGGTCAATAATCTTTCCCGCCAGATTGCCGCTGTAAACGGCGAGATTGTGCGCAGCCAGGCAATGGGCGATAACCCCAATGACCTGATGGACAGACGCGACCTGCTGGTGGAAAAACTTGCACAGCTTATCAATGTAACTGTTGACCGCAGCGACCCGGATGAATTCATGGTGCACACTGACGGTCAGATTATCGTGCAGGGCAGTCTTCCCCGCCAGATTGAAGAAGTTGCAGATGTGAACAATCACGGTTACGTGAGCCTGCGCTGGCAGGACACGCAGATTGCGGCTGACTTCAAGGGCGGTACGCTCGGTGCCCTTATGGAACTGCGCGACAAGGATATCCGGTCTCAGATGCAGTCTCTGAACACCATGACGCTCAACTTTGCAGATATGGTGAATGACGTGCACCGCAATGCCGTCGGCAAGAACAACACCACAGGCCTGGACTTCTTCACTGAGCATCCCTTCGTGGAGAACACGAACGGTAACTATGACCGCGACGGTGATGGTGTGGAAGATGCTTCTTATATATTCCGCATTACGGGTACGAACGCCCTGCGTCCGCAGGAGCAGGTGGGTCTTGAGGGCACCATGACGTTCAGCAGCGCGAACGGCAACGTAACGGTTGCCTACCATCCGTCAGACACGATTGAAGACATTGTGAACCGCATAAATGACAGCGACGGCGAAGTGAAGGCATACCTTGACCGCAACAGCAATCTGGTGCTCAAGGCAACTGCTGCCGAATCCATGAGCAATCCGGATTTTGTCATCCGCCATGTGGAAGATTCCGGTATGTTCCTTGCCGGCTATGCAGGCATCCTGCGCCAGAGCGGTGCTGCCGGTGCGTATGATTTTAACCGTGCAGATGCCGTGGCATCCCTTGCCGGTGCACAGTTTGCCGTGACTCCGGTCATGAATCCCTCTGAATATGTTACGGTGAACGTGCAGATTCAGCGCGACGTGCAGAATGTGGCAGCCTCCCTCGTGAACAGCCAGGGCATGGCAGACCCCGCAGACGGACGCGCTGCGGTGGAGATTTCCGCCATCCGTAATTCCAAGGTGATGGTCGGTACGCAGCGCACGCTTGACGACTACTTTGCAGACACCATCACGCAGGTTGGCCTGAAGGGCGAGCAGGCTGAAAATCAGCTTGCCAGCCAGAATGCCATTATGAACGATCTTCGTGACCTGCGCGACAGCATAAGCGGTGTGAACATCGACGAGGAACTTGCAGACATCATCAAGTTCCAGCACGGCTACGATGCGGCGGCTAAATTCATAAGCGTGCAGAGCGAAATGCTGGACACGCTCATCAACCGCCTGGGCGTGTAGACGGGGAGCCCGCCGTGCATGTGTGCGGCGGATTGAACAGTCAGAAAAAAGGAGTTTTGTATGAATAGAATCAGTTCACAGATGAACAGCGCTGACACCCAGTACTACCTGCGCAAACAGGAAGTGAAGCAGAATATATTGAACCGCCAGATTGGCAGCCAGAGCCGCATCGGCTCCCTGCGCGATGACCCCATTGCCGCCGGGCATCTGGTGCGCTACCAGTCATATATTTCCCGCGTGAACCAGTTCGAGAAAAACGCGCAGACGCTTTCCGACCAGTTCAAGGTTCGCGAGGGCTATGTGAATCAAAACCTGCAGATTATGCAGCGCGTGCGCGAAATTGCAGTGTCTGGTGCGAACGGCATCAACAGCCGCGACGACCTCAAGAACATGGCTACCGAAGTCAACGAGCTGCTCAAGGAGCTGGTGCAGAATGCCAACGCCGTGGGACCTGACGGTGACAGCCTCTTTGCGGGTACGCGCTCCAAGAGCATTGCCTTTGACGTGAACATGGGCAATGTGCCCGGTGCCACCGAGCCGCTTATCGCAGAAGTCCGCTACAACGGCAATGTCACCAAGAACAAGGTTGAAGTTGACGAAAACCAGTACATGGATGTTGACAACAGCGGCAGCAAAACATTCTGGGCTGAACCGCAGCGCCTGATGGGACAGCGGGATCTGACGCAGTGGCAGGCAAAGGGTGACAACGTAATTAACGTTGACGGCATCGATATAAAGGTGAATGCCGGCGACAACATCTATGCGGTTATCGCAAAGATAAATGACAGCGGTGCTGCCGTCAAGGCAAGCCTTGACCCGGTGAGCCGCGGCCTGAATCTGGAAACGACAGATGCTCACCAGATTTGGCTGCAGGACAGGGAAGGGGCAACCTTCCAGGAACTCGGTTTCATCAAGGATAAGTCTCAGCTGCCGCCCTATAACCTGACGGGCAATGTGAGCGTGTCCGGCGGTTCCGTGTTCGATACGGTGATTGCCCTGCGCGATTCTATGCTCAAGGGGGATACGGAAGCCATCGGTACCCGCGTACTCGGTTCCATTGACCAGGGCATTTCCAATATGACCACCCGCCTTGCAAAGGTCGGCAGTGACTACGAGCGCGCACAGAACAATGTGATGCGTTCCCAGACAACAGCGCTGAACGTGACGCAGCTTGTGAGCCGCGAAGGTGACATCGACATCACCCACGCCCTCATTGACATAAAGACACTGGAGAACATCAATCAGGCAACGCTGAGCAATGCCGGAAAAATGTATTCCAGCACGCTTTTGAACTATCTGCGCTGATAGTGCGGGACTGTGCTATGCAGGTAAAGACAAAGACCATGGGCACCGTTGAGGTGTCTGATGAGCAGCTGATAAAAGTTCCTTCAGGGCTTTTTGCCTTTGAGGACTACAAAGATTACGCCCTCATCGACTGCAAGCTGAAACCCTTTGTGTGGATGCAGTCTGTGCAGGAAAGTTCGCTTGCATTCCTTCTCATCGATCCCTTCCTCATCTGTGATGATTTTGAGGCGGACATCGATGACAAGGAACTTGCCAAAATTGGCATACAGGATCCCTCCGATGTATTGGTGATGGCAATCGTCACCGTACCGCAGGACGGCAGCCCTGTTACGGCGAATTTCCAGGGACCGCTCATCATTAACAGGAAGAACCATGAATGCATGCAGGTTGTGCTGAATGACCCTAAGTGGACGACAAAGCACAACATCGTTGAAGCCTTGAAGCGGAAGGAGGCTGAAAAATGCTGATTCTTTCCCGCAAGGTTGATGAGAAAATAAAGATTGGGAACGACATTACGCTCACTATTATTGAGGTTCGCGGAGAATACGTAAAGGTGGGCGTTGAGGCTCCGAAAAACGTAAAGGTTTTCCGGCAGGAAGTGCTGGATGCCATCCAGTCGGAGAACAAGGCTGCTGCCACGCAGTCCTCCGAGGATGCATTGCGCAAGCTGCTGGGATAAAAGAAAGCTGTTCGTATGTGCGTGCACATAACGTGCGGCATATACAGCGTTACGCTTTTTTTGCAGCGGCTTCTGCCTGCTCGCGGACAAGCTCTGCTTCGCTCTTGCGGACATACAACGGTCCGTCATAGTCCTGAAGCGGAGCTTTTTTTTCTGCCATCATGTTTTCTGCCAGTGCAAAAAGGCTGTCTGCTGCATCCGGTTCCGGTGCAAAGCAGCGCAGTGAAAGGAGCGGGGCAGCCGTTGCGGCTGCAGTGCAGAAATTTTCTGCACCCGGTCCGCATACCAGCACTGGAGCCTCCGGGTCAATGCGGTGCAGTATGTCTTCTATGCTGCAGTCTTCGGTTTCACCAAGTGCTTCACCGTGCAGGAAAAACTGGCAGAAATACTCATCTTCCTTTGCTTCTATGACGCACAGGACTGTTTCTGCTGCCTTTCTGTATGGCCAAGCGTATGCCTGCAGTGAAGGAATGCCGTAGAGCGGTTTCCCGTGGGACAGATTCAGGGCTTTGAGCGAGCTGAGTCCGAGCCGCAGTCCGGTGAACGTTCCCGGCCCGAGCGTTACCGCCGTGTAGTCCAGTTCCGGCACGGAAAGCCCTGTTTCCTTCATAACATAGTCGATGGTCGGCAGCAGTTTTTCTGACTGCCGGGCGCCAAGGTCAAGCGTTACTTTTACTTCATCAGAGTCTTTTTTTGCCGCGACGGTAATCCGCGATACTGCGCAGTCAACTGCAAGTGCATTCATGCTTCCAATGCTCCGTTGTTCCAGTTTTCAATTGAGATTTCCCGCCTTCCGTCTTCAAGCGGCGTGATGGAAAGATGTATCGTTTTTTTCGGCAGCTCGGATGCGACTTTTTCGCTCCATTCTATGATGCAGACGCCCCTGCCGTACAGCATATCGTCCACGCCCAGGTTCACAAAGTCCTCAGCTCCTTCAAGCCGGTAGACATCCATGTGGTAGAGCGGCATCTTTGTGCCTTCGTATTCGCTGATAAGGCAGAATGTCGGACTTGTCACCACGTCGGTAACGCCGAGTGCCTGTGCAATTCCTTTGGTGAGTGTTGTTTTTCCGGCTGCAAGTGTGCCGGTCATTGCGATGACGTCGCCGGGGCGCAGGAGCGCACCTATTTTTTCTCCGAGGGCAACGGTATCCTCGGAACTGTTTGTATGGAATACCATCAATGTACCTGCTTACGGCAGCTTGTTTTCTGTTTCCAGCTGCAGCACAAATGCCTTGAGCGCTTTCCGCACCGGAAGCAGCGGGTAGTCCAGCGTTGTGGGGATGTCTGCAAGCCCGACGGTTTTGCCCCCCAAGGGGTTGTATTCAATCGAGAATGTGAACGGAAAAGACTCCTGCTTAGAAAGATATTCTATAACAGCCGTCGCTTTGTAGCGGTTGATATAGTATATATAGCCGTCAGCTTTCGAAATTGACTTAAACTCTAATACTTTCATGTTGTGCCATCAGTCCAAAATCCAGAGTAGAACAAGCATTGTCCCCATAAAGCTCAATCCGGCTTGTCAAAGCCGTAGACGTATGAAGAGATATTATTCCTCACCGCTACTTCAATATCGGTAAATTTCACATGCAGTATGAACTGTTTTCCGTCAGGAGATTTCTTTGTCATGACGATGTAGCAGAGTGCACTTGCGGAGTCTATATTACCGATGGGAAATTCAAGGTACAGGTACTGCCCTTCTTTTATGGGAAGGTTGCAGGAGAACCTGCAGCCGGAAGAAGAAATGTTCTGCATAAGCCCGTCATATTTCTTCGGTACTATCTCGAATTCATCCATTGTACCGGATTTCTTTCCCTTCTTCACTTCCTTTACAGCCGAGAACTTGCAGGGATTGGTGAAATCCTTGCGCTTTGCATTGCGGCGCTGCACAACACTCAGCTGGTTTCCACCCGCAGAGGACGCTATCAGCACGAATTTGCCGGGTTTTTCTTCTTCGTAGCGGAGTACGCGGGTCTGGAGCACATAGGTGGTACCCACGTTTGTCTTGAACGTCATCAGGAATTTTGAAAGCGCAGCGGGCTTCTTGTCTCCCTGTGCGAATGGACGGGGCACTTCAAGAACCAGTTCCTGGGGTTCGTTGCGGTCAAGCTTCAAAGTCCACGGATTTTTGTCCACGTCAAAATACGTGAATTCCTGTCCGGCCGGCAGCGCGCGCGTCGTACTGATGAACAGCTGGCTGTCGCGCGCTTTTTCCAGCTTGTACAGCAGCGCGAACAGCAGTGCAATCTTTTCCGGAGTCGGAGCCTTTTTCTTCATCTCCTGGTATTCCTGCCGGCACAGATCTACAATAGCCTCATTGTCCCGGATAAGGTATTCTATGTTCTTCGGCTTGAAGTGCTGGCATATCTGCTTAAGCAGCTTGATTTCGTCCTGCGTCAGTTTTGCAAGGTTCGAGACATTCGTGATGTTTTTCTGCGATGTCGGTGCATCCTTGCTGGATTCCAGCCAGGCCGCTGATGTCCGCTTGGAACGTATCTGCCGCAAGACAAGCCCTATAAGGGCCAGCACAACGACGACAGTGAGCACGACAAGGATTATTGTGTAGATGATGGGGTTCTGCCGTGCATCAACAAGGCTTCCATTGTTCAATCCGCCCATAAGCCGCTCCTCTTAGTTGAACTTGGTAAGGACTTCCGAGATGCTTTTGAGCCGCGGCCCGATTTCGTATTCAGAAAGGTCTCCTACCGTGACGGTATCTTTTACTTCCATCGCGCTTTCAAAGTCACTAAGGATAGGGGAGAATTCCTTGAAGAAGTCATTCAGGTTCTTCCCGTCGATGATGAGTGCATTATACAGGTCGGGGAACAGTGCGCTCAGCGCCGCCATGTGGCAGAAGGTATCGACTTCCGTCGCAAGTGCCGTAATTGTCGCCGAAGCCTCCCTGTCTTTCCCGCTCTGCAGCTGCACCGGGACGTCGTTCAGTTTCTCCGTCAGGCTGCTGAACTGCGCCGCAATGTCTTTGAAGGACTCTATAATATCATGTTTTGAGATAACATTCAAGTCAATTTCAGTATTGTCGGTGAGCGCCTCTGCTGCCGCATCATCGAACTTATCCGCGGATATTTCCCGTCCGTTCAGCCAGATAGCGACGGTCGTTGCATCGTTTTTTGCCGCTTCGCTTTCAAATGATTTCAGCACATCGCCGACTGTTTTCTCATTTTCAAGTGTTACGTCTACCGGCTGTCCGTTTATTTTGAGCTGCATAATGCTAATCCCCCGTCAATTTTTGTTGTTACTCTGCTGCCGTGAAAAATTCTCTATGGAAGACTGCTGTTTTTCCAGGTTGTTGAGAGAACTTTCCATGCCCGCATATTTTGCCTTGAGTTCACTTTCTTTTGCATCCAGCTGGGATTCAAGCTTGGAAATCTTTGTATTAGAAGATTTTATCTGCTTATCCAGCGTTGCTGTTTTTGTAGAAATAATGCCGCCGGACTGCGTCCAGGAAGTAATCTGCTTGTCCAGCCGGTACCCGAGTCCGTTGTCAATGATAAGATCCCCGTCGCTGTCATAGCCGAAAAGGTTCTTTATGTCCTCCAGCTTGCTTTCCAGCATGGAATCCAGTGTTTTTTCTTCCACTTCAAGGTAGCCGCGCATCTGAGAGGCACTGTAGCCGCCGGTGCCGCTGCTTGCATTTGTGGAAATGCCAATCTGGTTCAGCATGGTAATTTCGGCATTATCTGCAAAGCGGTAGTTTGCGGAAACCGTCTGCTGCATGGTGGACTTTCCGTTTGTGAGCGAAAAATCCCCCATAAAGAGCCCGAGTTTCTTTTCCTCCGCATCGCGTTCGTCGTCCGTCAGGTAATCCAGCTCAGCGATAACTTCCGGCTTGTTCGTCGTCAGGACATTTATCTCTGCGAGCACCTGATTGTACTTGCCCACAAATGTGATGAGGGCATTTTTTGCACTTTCGGTGTCCGGCGTAACTTTGAGGGTCGCCGTTTTTTCCGTCTTGTTGTGCAGGTGCAGCGTTACGTTCGGGATAACATCGTCCACATCGTTGGACGGGCGGGTAAGGGTGATGCCCTCGTACTTGAATACCGCGTCATCTGCGACGGACACCGCATGCACCGGCTCAAAACCCTGTGTCTTTGAAGCGTCATAGGTTTCCGGCACCGACATGGTAATCTGCTTGCCGGTATTGTTGTTCCGGATAATCAGGCTCACAGCTCCCGGATAATCTTCCATGGACAGCGTTACCTTGCGCTGCCCGGTTTCCTCGTCCACGGGGAATTCCGTTATGTCCACAGGAATTTCGGTGCCGTCCTCGTTCCGGATGGCAATAAACTGCGTGTCGTCGTTGACCGGCTGGACGGGTTCTGCGGATGCAGCTTCCGGTTTTACAAGCAGGGTGTCACTCTGCTCGTTGGAAACGGTAAGCCCGCGGAAGTCGACGCTGCCCGGTACCGGCAGTTCCGGTTCAAGAAGCTGTGCGTTTACCGCCGTTGTAATGTCTTCCGTGTCTTCGGTTGCAAAGCTGAAGGTCACTTTCTGCGTACCTTCCGTAATGCCCTGCGGCAGGGGAATGTCTGCGCCCCCGCGTGCCGGAATGGTGATGGTGCTGCCGTCAGAGCTTACTCCGTCCACAGAAAGCGCCGGCATGTTTGCCTGCGGCTGCAGGTCGTTTGTTTCCGGCGCTGTGTAATCCGCTGTATTTGAGCTTAACGGAGTAGCATCGGTCTTTGCTTCCCCTACCATGTCTATGCTTTTTGCCAGATCCAGCGCCTTGTCCTGCAGCACAAGGCGGTTTTCAGCCCCGGTCTTGAGGCTTTCCAGCAATACTGATTTCTTGTTTGAGCTTACCCCGATGAGGCTCGCTTTTATAAGGTTGTTTCCCCGCTTGTTGACTGCGGTAATAAAGTCGGCAATTTTGCCGCCCTTCCAGTTTATCGTCACTGTTTTTGTACCTACGCCGAAGGTATATTTTCCTTCTTCAACCTTGAAGTTTTTTGAAATTGAGCCGCTCAAAAAGCGGTCTGCCGTGGCGGGTTTTACAACATCTATATTGAACGTACCGTATTCTGCGCTCCGGGCGGCATCGGCCGTAATGGCATTCTCGTCTGAGGATTCTGTGAGCTTGTTATTGAAGGGATTATCAAAGGAATAGAGGGACTTTACGCTTTCCCTGAGCGAACTCATCTTCTGGCTGACATCACGCCACGCACCCTGCTGTGACTGATACTTTTCGAGCTGTTCCTGTTCGCGTACGAGCGGCTTGCGCTCCAGCTCCATGAGGGCCTTTATGGTTTCGTTCGTTCCGTATTTATTTGAAACTCCTGGTATGCTAATTCCGTCGGCCATAGTCCCTTTTGCATCCTGTTAAAAATGAGACTACGCTGTCTGGCGGACAGCGCAGCCTGCTAGATGACTTCGTCAAAAATCAGACCGATGGCATCCTTGAGACGAGCTTTCAGTTTCTGCATGTCTTCGGACGGGATTTCCCTGATTACCTTTTTCGTGGACGGATCCACGACCTTGATAATCACCTGCCCGAGTTCCTGGTTCACAGTGAACTGCAGGGAATGACTCATCACCATATCGGCCATCTTCTGAATTTCTTCAATGTCGGCCTTTGTGTCGGCGATATTTTGAGCCAGCTTTTCCGCTACTTCAGCCGCACTCTTGGGGAATTTGTTCAGGTTCATGAGCGCATCCCCGCCTGAGCTGACTTTCTTCAGCGGTTTCACCGTATTGACATCAAGATGACGACCTTCCGTGGTCATTCTCTGCCCAATCATACTGATTGTATTCATGGACGTTTCCTCCTGAAACGAAAAGGAGGGAAGGGGGGCGCACCCCCTCCCTGACTTTCCTGCGTAATTTGTCAAAAGATGACATCCAGGGATCTCTTGGTCAAACTACGCACATTTTTACTAGCGAAGCAATGCCAGAACGTTCTGTGACTGGCTGTTTGCCTGTGCGAGCATTGCAGTGCCTGACTGTGCCAGAATTGAATTCTTGGTGTAGTCAACCATAGCAGAAGCCATGTCGGTGTCGCGGATGCGAGACTCAGAAGCCTGAGTGTTCTCCGCTGCGATGCCAAGACCCTTTGAGGTGAACTCAAGGCGGTTCTGGTATGCACCGAGGTCTGCACGCTGCTTGTTCACAAGCTTCAATGCTGCATCAACGGTTCCGATAGCAACGTTTGCTGCATCCGGCGTAGAAATGCTGATCTTGTCATCAGTGCCCTGGATACCTCTCAGTCCAAGAGCCTGAGCAGTCATTGTTCCCACGTATGCAGTCACGCGCTGATCCATATTTGCTCCAACCTGGAACGTCATGACCTGGTTGGAAAGAGATTCACGGGCAAAGCGTCCAGTCAGCATGTTCATGCCGTTGAACTGAGCCTGTGAAGCGATGCGGTCTACTTCAGCAACAAGCTGGGAAACTTCCACCTGAATCTGCATACGGTCTTCATCTGTGTAGATGCCGTTTGCAGACTGGACGGAAAGCTCGCGAACGCGCTGGAGGATGTCTGTAGTCTCCTGCAGGTACCCTTCGGTCGTCTGAATGAAAGAAATTCCATTCTGCGTATTCCTGTTAGCCTGGTTCAGACCGCGGATCTGTGCGCGCATCTTCTCTGACACAGCAAGTCCGGAAGCATCATCGCCTGCGCGGTTGATTTTTTCTCCGGAGCTCAGCTTTGCGATAGAATTCTGCAGCTCTGCGTTGTTCAGTCCCAATGTGCGGTTTGCAAACATTGAGCTCATGTTGTGATTAATTACCATAAAAATTGTCCTCCATGTTCATATACCATAAAGCATCATGCCTTACGTCTGTTTGTATAGGCATCTGCCAGTTTTGCGCCCCTGGCAAACGTTTAGACCTGTACAGCAGAAATTGTTATTTGGACAGAAATTCCGCCCGAATAACCGCCTATGCTGTCTACAAACAACAAGGAGAACCTTTTCAAAGAACAAATACCCTGTCTAACACAGGGTAAAATGCTTTTGCGAGAACGGTCAGATTTATAAGCAGAATAAGGAGTTAGATGTAAAATCTTTCCGCGCAATCAAGCAGGGAGGGGAACCGTATCCCCTTCCTGCTTAACATTATACTACATTATCTCAACAAAGACAAGACTGTCTGTGACTGGGCGTTAGCCTGAGCCAGCATTGCAGTGCCTGACTGAGTGAGAATCTGGTTCTTGGTGAACTGAACCATCTGTGAAGCCATGTCGGTGTCGCGGATGCGAGACTCTGAAGCCTGAGTATTCTCGGCTGCAACGTCAAGACCCTTGACAGTGAATTCAAGGCGGTTCTGGTATGCACCAAGGTCAGCACGCTGCTTGTTGATTCTCTTGAGAGCTTCATCAAGGGTGCCGATTGCGCGGTTGGCATCGTCCGGTGTAGCAAGTGTCAGGATCTCTTCAGTACCGACGTTGCGGACTCCGAGAGCTGCGGATGTCATTGTGCCGATGAAAACCTGGGTGCGCTGATCCATGTTAGCACCGATGTGGAGCCACATAGAAGCAGTCACGCTGTTCTCACCAGTCGGGCGTGCATAGCGGCCAGTCAGCATGTTCAGACCATTGAACTGTGCTGTGGAAGCAATGCGGTCGACTTCAGCAATCAATGAGCTAACCTCAACCTGGATCATCTCGCGATCCTCATCGGTGTAGATGCCGTTTGAGCTCTGCACTGCAAGCTCGCGGATGCGCTGGATGATATCGGTGGTCTCCTGCAGATAACCTTCGGTTGTCTGGATGAAGCTGATACCATCAGATGCGTTCCGTGAAGCCCTGTTCAGGCCGCGGATCTGAGCACGCATTTTCTCAGAAACTGCAAGTCCTGAAGCGTCATCGCCTGCGCGGTTAATCTTCTCGCCTGAGGAGAGTTTTTCCATATCCTTCTGGAGGGAGACATTGGTGACTCCCAGAGAACGATTGGCGAACATTGCTGACATGTTGTGGTTGATGACCATAATTTTTCCTCCATGGAAAATTTTATTATGCAGGCGGAATCCTTTCTGCCTGACTTGTAAAAGATTACATCTGCATTACAAGGCTACATCTGCAATCTTTTACAGTGAACTCCCTGACCGTTATCTTCTTCGAAGTTGAGCAGCCATGGTCGTTCATGTTTTAATATCGGACTTTCAGCCGTGAAACTTTAGCGGAAAAAAATATTTTTTTTCCGGTTTTTTTAGAAAACCGCTGCCTTTTATGCATTTCCGCAGTTTTCCACGATATGCTGTATTATGCGCGCTGCCTTGCCCCGGTGCGAAACGGCATTTTTCTGCTCCGCGGTCAGTTCCGCCGCGGTACGGCAGCCGTCGGGCATCAGGAACAGCGGATCGTAGCCGAAGCCCCCGCTGCCGCGCGCGTCGCTGATAGAGGCCACGATGGAGCCTTCCATGGTTTCCTGTGCCACAAAGATGCGGTCATTGCCTGCATAGAACACCATGGCGCAGGTGTAGTGGGCGCTGCGGGGGCCGTTTTTGTACAGCCCGCGCTTCCGGCCTTCATCGATGCCGGCACCGGCTGCCAGGGCCGCATCCAGCTGTGCTATGAGCAGGCGGTTCTGTTCCTCCTGGGGGACTTTTCCGCCGTCGGGCAGCCCCTGTATGTGTGCCGCCCCTGCGTAGCGTGCTGAGTAGATGCCCGGCGCCCCGCCCAGTGCATCCACGCAGATGCCGGAGTCGTCTGCAAGGACAGGCGTGTGCACCAGCGACCAGAGCGTCTTTGCCTTTATGATGCTGTTTTCATAGAAGGTGGTGCCGGTTTCTTCCGGATCGAATGCAATGCCTTCGTCCTTGGGGATGACGATGGTATGCATGGGAAATATCTCCTGCATTTCGCGTTTTTTGTTCAGGTTTCCTGTTGCCAAGTAAATTTTCATACTTCCATGATAGCGCATCTGCGTCTCCGTGTCCACGTTTGCACGGGGAAGGGGCTGCATGAAAGAACATGCGCTCCCCGTACCTCGTGGCGTTAGGAAAGGGGCAGGGGATACCATGAGAAAAATGCGCGGAAGCGTGAAATTGAACGGTGCCGGGCAATTTCACGCTGGGAGCGCATGTTTCCATGCGGCCCCGCCCGCTGTTACGCGGCTACTCCTTAGGAATCCTCTCCGAGTGCATCTGCCTGGGGCTGTACTCCGTTCCGCGCCAGCTGCAGGATTGAGGCAACCTTGCGGTCATCCAGGTTCAGCATCCGCGCTACCGTCCGGTTCGACGGAACTGCGCTGTACTTTGCCTGCTTGAGCTGCTCGTTCTTGAATTCCCAGATCTCGGTCTGCCGTTCGTATTTCTGCGCGGTCTGGCGGGCAAGCCAGCTGCCGTGCTCAAGCTTGCTGTATTCCCGCCGGTAGCGCCGGTGGAAGAAAAAGGCTCTGTCCCTGCTCTGCAGGCAGTCTTCGTGGTTTGAAATCCGCCGCTTCATGCTTGCATTGGTGGCTTCCACCATGCAGGCAATTTTTTTCTCGGAGACGCCCGTAACTTTGCTGACTTTCCTGATGATATCGTAGTCGATGTAGTAGCTGGACTTGAGCGCAAGGATAAGGTACGTTGCCTTTCTGAGCTTGTCTTCTTTTTCGTTGTAGCGGAATGGCGCCGTTTTTGTGCGGGCGGCCTGCTGCGGGTCGCGGTGCAGGAGCCTTTCTTTGCACTGCGGCTTTTCCTCCGGCAGCTGCGCTGCCCTGTCCAGCTTCCCTGAGCGGAATTCCGGTACCGGTTCGCAGCAGCAGGCGAATTCCTCCTGCTGGTAGCGGTACTCTATTTCTTCGTAGACAAGCTCCCCCTGCTGGCGGAAACTTTCTTCTACAGCTGCCGTTTGTGCGTTTTTCCTGCGCCATTGCCGCAGCGACTGCTGGATGCTGGTATAGATGAATCCGGAGAATGAGAACTCATTTTCGCTGCGGTAGGAGCAGAGCAGCCTCTTGAATTTCTGGTACTGCTGCAGAAGAAATTCATGCAGCGAGTCCAGATCAAGCCGCCCCAGCCCGAAGCGACCCTTGTTCGTGTATAAGACTCTCAACAGTTCGTTCGTTCCTTCCGTGCTTGTCATGCGTCCCTCTGCAACCTGTACTGCAATGTGTTCCAGTTCGTCCATTAAAACCTCCACGTGAAAGCCGGCTTCAAAGTGCATGGTAAAAGCAAGAAAACTGAAACCGGCTCTGTTTGTTACTTTTGACAATGCAAGAACTGTGCCAAGTTTAAAAATTTTAATAAAATATAAGTATTATTAAAGAAGTTCCGCATTTTTTTCATATTTTTTAAGGAAATTTGATTTTTTTCTGTGGAGAAGGGCTGATAACCTTGGTTTACTTTTAAAATGCTTGCGGATTCTTTTTAAAATTTTGTTAATCTTGTAAAAATCTTGCATTTTCTTTGCAAAATTCTTGCAGAACTTGCAGTTTTCTTTTAATTTCTTGGAAAAAAATTTGTTTTTCTTGTTGGGGGGAGGGAAGCCGGGGAACCGTCTGGTTCCCCGTTATGATTAAAGAATTTTTGCGAATTCCTTCAGGATTGCCGGGATAAGCGTGTCCAGCTTTCCTTCAGTACTTGCGCCGGAAGCGTTTTTGTGTCCGCCGCCGCCGAACTGCGCGGCAACCCTGCTTACGTCAATGTCGCCCTTGGAGCGCAGGCCGAGCGTGCAGTTGTGCTCGTTTTCCTGCCGCACAAAAAGCACCGCCTCCACGCCTTCGGTGGCAAGCATAAGCGTGTAGAGCGCATCGCTGTCGCGGCCTTCCTGCCCGTATTTCTTTGTGTCTTCCTGCGTTTCGTAGGTAACGGCAAGCTTTCCGTTAAAGTGCCGCTCCACGCGTTCCAGCATAATGCCCAGCAGCTTGCGCGTATTCCACGCCTTGCCGCCGGTCATCTCCTGGTACACATCGCGGGGATTTGTTCCTGCTTCGACCAGCCGCGCCGCGCAGTGGAACACCTCTGCATCGTTCTGGTTCAGAAAGCGGAAAAAGCCGGTGTCCGTTGCAAGGCCAAAGAAAAGCGAGCGTGCCTTTTCGCCGTCCGGCTTGCCGACAAGCGCTTCGTAGAGCTGCTGCACGATGAGCGAGGCCGCCGGTGAACTTGCATCGATGATGGAGTTTCCGCCGCCTGCGTCTGCCGTCTTGTGATGGTCAATGATAAAGGTGTCAAAACCCTGCAGGTCGCCTTCGATGTCGCCCAGGCGGGCAATTTCAGAGCAGTCGGCAATGATAAGGCCGCAGCGCTCCCGCTCTTTCTGCAGCATAAAGGGGACTTCTGCCTTGAACAGCGGGGCAAAGCGCTTTATTTCCGTCCGCTTAAAGGGGCCGGCATTCAGCATGACAAAGGGTTTGCCGCTGTGCTTGAGTATGTACGATATGCCCAGGCAGCAGGATACGCAGTCTCCGTCCGGCTCCTTGTGCCCGGCGATAAGAAATGAATCGTGGCTGCTGATGAACGCCGCAAAGGCGTCTGCCTGGTCTTTTGTCAGAACTTGCATGTCTGTTCCTTAATTTGAAGAAAAATAGAGCCAGTTTCAAAAGCCTGCTGCCTTTGAAACTGGCTTGCAGGAACCGCCGGCTTACCTGCCTTTTAGTAGGGTTCCTGTGGTGTATGGCACTACCGTGCCTTAGTATTCGATGTTGAGTGTATCTACGTCGGCGTTTACCTGCATGCCGTTCGGTGCCACAGCCCAGATTGCATCACTGCGGTTGTAGGACAGCGTAAGGATTGCCTTGTAGAACTCGCCGTTCTTGTAGAAAACTGTCATGTAGGAAGGAAGCCCCTTGTCCTTCTCGCGGAAGAAGAGCTTGCGGGTATAACCCTGACCCTGCAGTGCCCATTTCTTGGGGATCGTAACGGTGCCGATTGCATTCCCTTCCTTTGCATACTGCACGATATAGGCATCCTGCTGGTTATAGACCCGGTAGATGACCACGCTGCGGTAGGTGATGTCCGACACGTTGTCGCCGTGATCCCAGACGGGCGTCGATGCTGCATCCTGTGCAAGGGCAGAGACTACGAAACCCGCCGCCAACATCAGTACAACCAAAAGTTTTTTCATAAAGTCCTTCCTTGGGTTCAGTTTATTTTATAAGGGCTAACAGTATAGCCTTTATCGTGTGCTTGCGGTTTTCAGCCTCGTCCCATACCTTGCTGGAAGCGCCCTCAAAGACGTCCTCCGTCACCTCCTGACCTTTTACAGCCGGAAGACAGTGCAGGAATATGGTAGAAGGCTTACCGGTCGCAGCCATCAGGTCTTTGTTGACCTGGAACGGCTTGAGCAGCTTGATGCGCTCGTCCTTGAGCGCCTCTTCGCCCATAGAAACCCATACATCAGTATAAAGGCAATCCGCGTTTTTGACAACTGATTTTTGATCGGAAACGGTGATTTTTGCTCCCGATTTTTCTGCGAACGGCGTGCAGATGTCTATGATGTCCTGTGCGGGCGAAAGTTCCTCCGGGCAGAACATAGAGAAATTGATGCCGAATTTTGCGCAGATGAGCATGAGAGAGCGCGCCATGTTGTTGCGGCCGTCACCGCAGAAGCACAGCGAAAGCCCCTTGAGCGTGCCGAACTGCTCCTTGAGCGTCATAATATCGGCAAGCACCTGCGTGGGGTGGTAGTCGTCCGTGAGTCCGTTGATGACCGGCACCCCGGAATATTTTGCCAGCTGCTCCACGTGAGCCTGCTTAAAGCCGCGGAATTCAATGGCACTGAACATTCTGCCCAGCACGCGTGCGGTATCCTGCACGCTTTCCTTGCCGCCCAGCTGAATGTCGTCCGTGGACATAAAGACGGGGTGCCCGCCTTCTTCGCCGAACGCGGTCTCGAATGAGGAGCGGGTGCGGGTGGAGCGCTTCTCGAAGATGAGCGCGATGGTTTTGCCAAGGAAACGCTGGTGGACTTCGCCTGCATGGGCCTGCTTTTTAACGAGGAATGCCCATTCAAGAATCTGGCTGATTTCCTCCGGGGTCCAGTCAATCCAGTTCAAAAGGCTTCTTCCCTTGAAGGGGCTGTCAAATTTTTCTGCTTCCATAAAATACGCTCCTGCGCCGCCCGCATGCAGTAGACCTCAGGTCAACGAGTTTAAAATCGCTCAAATAGCGCGATTTTAAACATCGTATTTTAGTGTAACCTGTTCTGAAACTGAAGTTTCCGAACAGGTTTAGTCTGTACCGGGCGAATAACCTGTGCGGGGCTTCCGCTGCTGCAGAGGCAGCCGCATTCAGGGCTTTTAAATAAATTGGGGCTGCCCCGGAAACCTGCAGGGCTCCGGGGCAGCTCTGATTCTTATTATACACGAAGTATGAATAAAATCAAGTGTTATATGCGAAAAAATTGCATTTTTATGCATAAATATGCAAAGTGGCCGTTCCGCCGGGATGTGGCGGGCGGCAGGTGCATTGCCGGCGGGTAGATGCCGCAGCAAATGGCGGGCATCATCCGCCCCTATGCATGTCCGCTTGACTGCATGCTCCAGTAGCGGCTCAGCTCCCCGCGCGAGGACATGCCGCTTTTGTTGTAGATGCGGCTGATGTAGTTTTCTACGGCGCGTTTCTGCAGGCCAAGCGATTGGGCGATTTCATCGTTTGACTTGCCGGCCACGATAAGGTTCAGGGTGTCGATTTCGCGTTTGGTGAACATGGCAAGCTTTTTCTCAAAGACAAGCACTTCTGTTGCGAGCGAGGGGTCAACGTAGCTGTGTCCCTGCAGCAGCTCCTTGAGGCCCGCCGCAAGGGATGCCACGTCGCTGTTCTTGCAGACATAGCCGTCCGCCCCGGAATCAAGGGCAGCCTTTACGACTCCGGGCGTATCGTACATGGAGTAGACCATTATCTTCAGCCTGGGGAACTGCGTGCGGCTCTCGCGTATCAGCTTTATCCCGCCGTTGCTGTCGCTGCCGAAGCACAGGTCCGTTATGAGGATGTCGGGGGAAGAATCGGCGTTCCCTGTTGCCATGGCGGAAAAGAATTCCTCCTTGTCCGCGGCCGTTCCGGTGCAGACATAATTTCCGTGCGACGAAAGGTAGTCTATGACCCCGTGCCTCATGAGCTCATGGTCTTCCACCAGAAAATAGCTGCTCATCCGTTTTTCCTCCCGCTGAATTTCCCTTCCGGGACAAAGAGCCTTGCATCTGTTCCGCAGTCAGGCTCCGACTGTATGCTGATGCTGCCGCCCAGCTGCATGACCCGCTGCCGTATGCCCCGCAGCCCAAAGCCGCCGCTGCTGTCGGCCTCCGTCTTTTTTTCAACATCAAAGCCGATTCCGTCGTCCGAGACAAAGAGATAGAGGCCCGCTGGTTCCCCGCTGCCTTCCCTGCGGATGATGACGGAAACATCGTTTGCCCTGGCATGCTTTTTTACGTTCACAAGAAGCTCCTGCACAATGCGGTACAGGGTTATCTTCTGCAGGGGCGTAAGGTTCACCGAGTCTACCAGGGCCAGGGCTTCCTGGCGGGCCGTGAACGAAACATCCAGCCCGGTCTCCTTTTGGAGCGAAAGGCAGAGGGACTTGAGCGCGTCCGAAAGGTGCTCGGTCGCAATGTCGGGCGGGGCAAGGTTGTAGCACAGGGAACGGACGGATGAAATGCAGTCCTTTATGATTTCGTGCGGCTTTTCTTCCTGCACGAGCGAAAGAGCCACCCGTAAATCCTGCGCCAGACTGTCGTGAAGCTCGGACGACAGGCGGCTCCGTTCCTCCTCCTGCGCCTGTATGACGTGCATCAGGTATTCGTCCGAATCCTTTTTGCTCTGCCACTGCTTGGTAAAGTGAATCAGCGTGATGACCAGCGCGACGAGCAGGATGAGTGCGAACAGGATAAAATATATGAAGAAAGTGACAAAAGAGTTGACTGACTGCTGCAGCTCTTCGACGGTGGGAATATATTCCTGAGTATTAACCGATATACAGGGGGGGGTATATAAGAAAAGCATTTGCACTTTAGACGCTTCCATGATGTGTGTATTTTTTTGCCAGCGCATACAGGCCGTATCCTGCGAACGTACAGATGACGCGGTCCATCAATGTCATGGGGATGCGGGCCAGCACGCAGGAGACGAACATCCCCATGTTTTCACCCATAAAGGCCCGCACAAAGTATTCCGTCAGGGAACGGTTATGGATTCCGTCAAAGAAAATCCGGTTCACGGTTTCGACCAGGCCGCCGACCACGCTGGACGCGAACGCCGACAAAAGCGCGATGAGGACAAGGTACAGGATGGTAATCTGGCGGTTTATGCAGAAGTTTTCCTTCCTGCGCGCAAAAGCCCAGGTGACGGCTGCGATTGTGGCTCCGCACAGCATGTAGAGCATTTCCCACGGGTAGATTTCCGTGCCGTTCACCAGCGCAATCTGTATGGTGCGGATTACGTTGAACAGGAGCGCCACGATGATGCCCGGCAGCAGCCCCGCGTAGAACGTGACCGCCACGGTGCCGATGGTATCCAGAAAGAGGGGAATGCGGAGCGGCTCCAGCAGCAGGAGCAGGTGCGCCCCGGCAAGGTTCATCACCTCCCCGATGACGCAGGCGGACAGGACGAGAAAAAACGAATGCAGCTTCTTGTTCATATAAAACCTCGGCACCAGCATAGCGCTTTTCCTGTTTCTTTTCCATAGCCGGATGTTTGTATGTCAATTACACACGGCAGCTCTCCGTTACTCGTCCGTAAACTGTGCGCAAATGGATTTCGCCTCTTCCTCGCTGAACCCGTAGCTCAAAAGGTCGGCATACAGCTCCTTGCCGTCTTCCACAAAGGCATAATTCCCCCATCCGCTAACCTTAAAATCTATTTTTCCAGAGCCACGGACTTCGTGAGAAGCATGACAGGTTTGAAGCTTCCAGTCGGCAAGCTGTTTCATCAGCTTGATTGTTTTTCTTATTGTGGGGCTTGCTACCAACTCCCTGCCGTCTACATCCTTTTTGCTCTTCCTATTATAATCTCCTAAAGATTCATCGATAAGAAAGTCCGGAACGATATATGGACTTGATGATTTCATACGTTTTTCAGATATAAGTATTTTGGGGGTGCAGCCTTCGGCAATCGTAATACTGCTGATGTCCGCTCCATAAACAAGACAAGTATAGCCGCCTTTAACAGGAGTATGTATTACAATGTCCAGCCATTTGAGACTTTTTGGCAGCGAGACAGATGTGATGGTGTTGCAATAGAACGGGCTGCCCCTCAGAAATGCAACGCCCTCCGGCAGGTCAACGGACGTAAGCGCACACCTGTAAAAGGCCATGTCATCGATGTACCTGAGCGACGACGGGAAGTTCACCTGCGAAAGTTTTTTGCAGTTCTTGAAGCAGCCTTCAGGAATCCTTTTTACCCCTTCTTCAAGTGTTACGACCTCCAGGTTTTCACAGGCTGCAAACGCCCCCTCTCCCAATACGGCACCGTCCGGGATGACGATTGACGTCAATCTACTACAATAATAAAAAGCATTCTTCCCTATATAAATGCCCTTTGGGAAGGTGACGGATGTAAGGTATGAATTAGCAAACACACTGTAGTCGGCACGGTCTCTATCACCATCTTCTATCGTTTTTACGCTGTCCGGGATAACAATGCTGGATATAGGTGCATACCGGAACGCTGTGCCTCCGATACACACCACCGGCACGTCCTGTATGCTTGCAGGAATAACCACGTCTTTCCGCGTGCCCTTGTAGTTTGTTATCGTGATTTCGGTAAAGTCATCGTTAACTTTCCAGTCAAAGTCGTCCTCGCTGTTCGGTTCCTGTGCCCACGTGCATGCCAGCACAAGTGTCATTATCAATGCCGCAATAAATCCTTTTTTCTTCATGGTAAAACTCCTGCCTTATTCATTTCCTGCCCGCGGCTAATGTCTGCCGGCTTTCGGGGAATGTGCTCCTATTCTACCACAGCGCGGGAAGTTCGTGGTGGTGTAAACTCACCAAAATCCGGCGAGTCGGCGTCCCTGCCTGTCACAGCCCCGTATGTTTTATTTCGCGAACTGCCCGTAGCAGAACGCGCCGTATGCCTGCATGACGTCCGGCATGTCGGCAAGCGTACGCTCCGGGAAGGTGCTGGCGATAAGCGCCTTCTGCGTTTTGCCGTTCCAGCTGAGCACGACGGGGCGGCAGCTCACCTTTTTTTCCCTGCCGGGCAGCGTGGTTGAAACCTTTTCCGCGCCCATGTCTATGACGGGGCTGCCCTTCGCCTTGTTGTACTCGTCGAAGGCGGCTTCGAAAAACCTGGAGCCGAATATCACGGCGCTGCGCTCCCTGCGGAAAATCTCGTCGAGAAGCGTTTCGACGAACGGCACTATCAGGGCGATGTTCCTGCTGTCAGGCTCAAATGTTGCCGAACAATACGGAATGAGCTCGAGCTGCAGCTTCTGCATCAGCACGGCCTCCTTTGCGGCAAGGTGGGTCTCCTTGTTCTGCGGGAAATCATCCGGCAGGCTGATTCCGGTGTCCTTCCAGGGCTTGAGGAATGCGGCCTGCTTCACGTCGAATTTGTCCGGGCGGTCGCGGTCGTTCCTGCCGAAGTCGCGCTTGGAGCAGCGGTAGCTTTTTATAAAGGCCTCCGCATCCGTCCTGTCAAAACTTTCCGTCAGTCTGGCAAAATCCGTGTCCGCCTCGTTTACGTTGGTGCCCGGGTTGAGCATTACGAAAACGGTTTTTGCGTCGCGGTCGCCCACAAAATGCTGCGGAAGCCCCTTTGTGGAAACCTCAATCAAAGAAGAAAGTGCCTTCGCGCTGCTGACTTCTTTTCCGTTGAACAGTTCTGTCAAATCCTTTTCTATCCGTTCGTCTAACGTCATATAAACTCCTTGTGCTGCTATGGTTTCCGGGAGGCGGAGCTGCCTGTCACAGCCCCGCCCCATATTGACTATTCCACCGCCTACTGCTTGCGGACGGGGACTTCCGTGGCGGGTACGCCCTTGTTCCAGCTGTCACCCTTCTCGACGGCGGCCCACTGCTCCTTGGTTCCGGTGTAGTGGATTTCAGCCAGTGCCGTGCAGCCGTAGAACGCATGCTTGCCGATTTTCGTCACGCTGGCGGGGATGCTGACGGAGGCGAGCGACGTGCAGTGAATGAACGCTTCCCTGCCGATTTCCGTCACGCCCTCGGAGATGGTGACGGAGGCGAGCGACCTGCAGCCCTCGAACGCTTCTATGCCGATTTCCGTCACGCTGCTGGGGATGCTGACGGAGACGAGGGCCTTGCTGCCGCTGAACGCCCATACTCCGATTTCCGTCACGCCCTCGGGGATGACCGCATCGGGTCTTCCGAGCCACCACTTTTTCAGCACGCCGTCTTCAATGAGGTACGCGGGCAGTTCTACCGTGCCGTCGGAACAAAGCACTTCCTGCGCGGGGGTTTCACTGTGCCAGCCGTTTTCCTTCTTCATGGCTTCCCACTGCGCCTTTGTCCCGGCGTAATGGATTTCCGCAAGTGCCGTGCAGCCGTTGAACGCATACTTGCCGATTTCCGTGACGCTGCCGGGGATGGTGACGGATGCGAGCGACGTGCAGTCCTTGAACGCCCATACTCCGATTTTCGTCACGCCCTCGGGGATGGTGACGGAAACGAGCGACGTGCAGTCAAGGAACGCATTCTCGCCGATTTCCGTGACGCTGCCGGGGATGCTGACGGAGGCGAGCGACGTGCAGTCGTGGAACGCACTCATACCGATTTCCGTCACGCCTTCGGGGATGGTGACGGATGCGAGAGCCGTGCAGCTGGAGAACGCAGCTCTGCCGATTTCCGTCACGCCTTCGGGGATGGTCACGGAGGCGAGCGACGTGCAGTCCTTGAACGCCCATACTCCGATTTCCGTCACGCCTTCGGGGATGACGACTTCGGACATATCCTTCGCGATTCCTTCCCCGTCCGTGCAGTGGACGGCGGCATCTGCGGGAAGCTGCCGGAAGCCATTCAGCATGAACCACTGCACCTGCGTGCCGCCGTAGCGGACTTCCTTGAGCGACCAGCAGCCTCCGAACGCGTAGTCTATTTCCGTCACGCTGGCAGGAATGGTGACTGAGGTGAGAGCCGTGCAGTCGTTGAACGCATCCTCGCCGATTTTTGTCACCCCCTCGGGGATGCTGACGGAGGCAAGCGCCGTGCAGCCGTCGAACGCCCCTTTGCCGATTTTTGTCACGCCCTTGGGAATGCTGACGGAGGAAGCGTCGCCCTTGTACTTTTTCAGCACGCCGGCTTTCATCACGAATTCGGGGTCGGCTTCATCGTCGTCTGTGCAGTCAGGGATGGTCTTGAACTGTGAACTCTCCGCGTCGCCGTTCCCTCTGCTTGCTTCCGTCAGAAGGCCTAAGGGGGAGGTAATCACCGAGGCTTCTATGTCATCCGCGGTGAGGTTTTCGGGGATGTTTGTTCCCTTCTTTATCCTTTCGAAATGCTTTCTGGCCCATTTATCCGCCTGCCTGTAGATTTCATAAAAGTCATCGAGCGAGATTTCCATCCCGTCAATAAGGCGCAATTCACAACTGTCGCCGTCGTATTCAACCCAAATAAGCTTGTCATGAATCAGCCCGCCTGTCTTTTTGTTTTTCAGCTGGAACTTGTAAACCTTGCCGGTGTTCCTTTCCCCGAGGTATGGGCCAGCCCCACTGAAGGAGTTGAGCATCCAAAAAGCTTCGCAGACCCCATCCCCACAGTCTATTTCCACCCAGTTGACGCGGTTGACGGGGCTCTTGCCCTCCTCCTTCTCAAGCAGGTAGTTTTTATCGTTGTGCTTGCATTCCACACACAGCCAGTAGCCGAAGTCAACGCCGGAAATGGCAGACAGTTTTTTGAGACTCTTTAAGGCATCCTCGGAACCTCCGTAACTATACCAATCCGAGAAACTTATGTCGTTCGCTTCGTCGTCGTCGGCCTTCCTGATTGCCTCCTCGCCCGTATCCTCTGAGAGGATAAGTCCGGGGTTTTTTATGAGGGCGTTGATGATTTTCTCGTTGTCCTCTTCCCCGCAAAAGATGTTGAGTGCGGCCACATAGCCCCACGTATCCTGAGGGTAGAAACTTAAGCTCATATATTTCTCCTTGCGTTTAGCGTCCGCCCGCTTTCGGGGGATGTGCTCCTATTCTACCACAGCGCGGGAAGTTCGTGGTGGTGTAAACTCACCAAACGTTGGTGCGTAAACTCACCAAAATCCGGCGAGCCGGGCGGGAAGACCGCCGCTCAGGGCTGTAGCCTGTGCCCCGCCGCTTTCCTGCATTCTTATTCGACTTCAAGGCTAATCCTCAGATCCGTAAGGACTGGGGCAGCAGAAAGCTTTTCCCTGTCTGCCGTAAGCTCGAATACCGCAAGGCAGGGGTCCTTGAGCGCTGCTATTGACGTATACTGCCTGCTGTACGCAAATGGAACGTTTTTTGTGGTAGGGCTGTCGGAAAACCGCAGCGCCCACTGATTGTAGTCTGCTACCCAGATAATCCCGTTTTCGTCCCTGATTGAAGGAGCAAGCCATTGTATGTCTGCATCGCTGCTTCCGCTTACGGAAACCTTTATTTTTGTGCCTTTAGGCAGGCTTGCGGGTGCATCAAAAATCTTTTCCAGATTGACATGAAGCTGGTAGCTGTAGTCATCAGGACCGCTGCCCCAGATATTTTTAAAGAGCGTAATCCTGTCGTATTCCAGGGTTTTTGAAAGTCCGCCTGCGATTTTCTGCTGCGGAGCGCCGCCGTTCAAGGAAATAACTTTGCAGCGTACTTTAAAATCCTTCATCACGACAGGCTCATCCAGAATCCGCGGTTCATACGAAATATTAATGATCGCTCTGTCTGTATACACAACGCTGGAATCAAGCATGATTTTTCTTTTTATGACAAAAGGCGTGTCCTGCTTCATGCCGTTTCCCCGGTTGGGGTAGGTGTCTGTGTACTCGTGGGCGCGTTTCCATTTTGTCTGGCCGGTAGAAATTTGAATGGCAAACTGGTGCAGGTCCTTATTCGGCGTACCGCTTATTTCCACTTCAAGTATGCTGTTCTTTGGAATGATTTTAAAGCGTTCGCTTACATCTGCCAGCGGGACATTGTAGCCGTAGTTGTAGCGCTCCCTGTTCTGCAGTTCATCCCAGAAGTTGGAATGTTTGAATTTCGCATAATCACATGCAAAAGTTTTTTCGGTGCCTTCTTTTACACTTTCGGTCGGCATTGTGCTGTCTTCTGAGATTCTGGCATTTTCCATGCCGTCCTGCGTTGACTTAAAAATGACGGTTTCGCCGGCCTGTACAAGCAGCGTCTGGCGTGCGGTATTGCTCACCTGTACCTGCCCGCGCTTAACTTCGATAAGCAGGGAACTGTCTCCTGCGGCTTCTTCACCGGCAAGCGCAGCAGCAGAAATTTCCGGTACGGCAATTTTTACTTCAGAAGCATTGGAAACGGCAACATCTTTTTTGCCGGAATGAATGACAAGCGTTTCCTGTTCCGCGGCATTGGTTGCAACAAAAATTTCGCCGCCCACAAAAGCTACGTTCCGCTGATTCTTGTTTTGTGAAATCTGAATCATGGATTTTTCGCGCAGCTGAATTTGAATTCCGCTGTCTGCAAATTCTGTGTGTGCTTCTGCATTTTTAGACGTTCGGATTCTGTCACCGTCGTAAATGGCACTGGAATCGGTAAGCATTTCCCAAATGTCGCTGTCTGCAAATTTTCTTTGTGCCGTGTTCTTCTTGAAATAAATTCTGGCTATGGGTTCTTCGGTCTGCTTTATCGTAAAGGAATGCAAATCGCGGTAAAAAAGATAAAGCATGACGATTGCAGCAATCGAGCAGACAATAAAAATGGTGTAGTCAACCTTGTTAAGCCTGTATGTTGTATTTCTTTTCTTCATCATCAGTATGTACCTTGGATAAATCCGGGGCAACGGTTCCAATCAGTTTCCGTACGTCTGCAATGGATTTTGCGCCGTCCCTGCCGCAAAGATTGATTACCGCAAACATCTTTATTGCTTCTGTCTTGCCCTTTACATGCACGCCCGGCATTTCTGCAGCAATGATTTTTTCCTTTATAAGGCTGTACGTGTTTTCCGTAATCAGAATGTCGGTGGCAAAGGGCTTGTTCAGGGCTTCCGTGCGGCTTGCCAGGTTTACCGCGTCTCCGATAACCGTATATTCCATGCGTTCTTCCGAACCAATCTGCCCGGCAACCACAGGGCCTGAATTGATTCCGCAGCCGATTCGTACCGGCGCAAGTCCCTTTGCCGCGCGCTCGCTGTTGAAGCGGGCAAGGGAATCCCGCATCATCAGGGCGGCGGTAACGGCATGCAGGGCATCGGCTGCAGGGCTGCCGCTGGATTCCGGTGCGCCCCACACGGCCATGATTGCGTCGCCGATATATTTGTCTACAACGCCGCCGGTTTTGTTTACGCAGTCTACCATCCGCGTCATGTAGGCGTTAAGGAATTCAACGACCTCGTGCGGCTGCATTTTTTCTGACATCGCTGTAAAGGATCGTATGTCGGAAAAGAATATGGTTGCCGTGCGGTTTTCGCCGCCAAGTGAAAGTTCTCCGCTGGCTGCCTTCTGGGCAATGGTCTTGTTGGTAAATTTGCTGAAAGAAACCATGAGCTTTTCGCGTTCGGAAAGTCCCTTGCCCATCTGCACGAACGAAGCTGTTAAAAGCCCGATTTCGTCCTGCGTGCGCGGCTGGATGTCCAGCTCGAATTCGCCGCGTTCAATCTTTGCAGAAGCGTCTACCAGCTCTTTTATGGGGTTGGTAATGCTGTTGCTGAAAATCCGTATAAGGATGATGGCGATAAAAAGCACGGCAAGCGAAACAAGAATGATTCTGTAGGTTGTGCGGTTGATGACGGCATATACTGATTTTTCTGAAATCGTCGTTATGACAAAAAGATCGTCTTTAATCTGGTGTACGGCAGTAAACACCCCGTCTACGATGCGCTGGGAATTGGTTTCCGCAGGGTTTCCGGCAAGTTCCTGTATAAGCGAAAGTACGTCTTTGCGCACGGTTTGGGCAGCACCGTAATCAGGATTTATAAGGATTCTGGCAGCGCCGTCAACCAGAATGGTTGTGTTGTTGGAACCGGTTGCCATAAGTTCTGCAAGGGAACCTGCATTTAAGCCGACCGCGCCGTTCTTTACGCTGTTTGCGGGGCCGTATTTATAGATAAAAACTACGGCCGGAAAATTGAATACATCCGAAGCGTTGCAGTAAAGCGTTTTTTTGTTCGGGGAGGTATCGGCAATGAATGCGGCAGACTCTGCGGAATCCAGAAACGCCTTGATTCTGTCTTCTGATTCACTGACTGCCGGATTCAGAAGCAGCTGTGTTTCCGGGCTGAAAACAAACAGTATATCCTGATTTGAGCGGAAAAAGGCTTCGCTCAGTTCTTTTTTTTGACTGGTACCCTTTACGGCAGCAAAGGCTTCGAAGAGCATGTATGAATTGCTCTGAATGTTTTCAAAGGCGCTTTGCACGGTCTGAGCCGTACGCCCGTTCAATGCAAGGTTGTTTTCTTCTGCCTTGATTCTGTCGTCTGCATGAACAAGGGTAGAAACAAGGGCCGTAGAAACCCCCAGCACCAGAATGATCAGAAACGAAAAAAGAAGTATCTGTTTTAGACTGATAGGATACTTTATCTTCATCTAAGCCCAAGCCTCCGTACCTTCAATTGTACTGCCGCTTTTGCTTTTTCGCAAGGAACTTGAACGGGCGGGGGCGGGCGCCGCGGCTAGGGTACGGTATCGTAGCCGCGGTTTTCCGTCCGCTGCGGCACCTGCACAAAAAAAATAGGGGAATTTTGTGTAAAAAACTTGACTTTCCGCTATATTTAGTGTTATTCTAAGAGCTGGACAGGGTGAATAACACTATTTGCCCGTCCTTTTCCCACCCATGCTCCGGCAGTTTCCCACTATTTCCCACTGACGGAGCATTTTTTTCTCTCATTTTGTGAAATTTTCCTGTACAGCTCTTGACACCTATACCCGTTCCGTGCTATGCTCTGCCCATTCACGGTGGCATAGTTCAGTCGGTAGAACAACGGACTCATATTCCGTATGTCGGTGGTTCGATCCCACTTGCCACTAGTGCACAAGCATCGTCCAGCAGGACGGTGCTTTTTTTTCTACTTTCTACCTTTGTTTTCAGCATTCAGCTAAAAAATGCGCGGAAGCGAAAAACTGAACGGTGCCGTCTTTGTAGCGCGCAGCGATACAGGGCAACGGATTACGTTGCCTAAACGGTGCCGGGCAGTTTTTTGCTGGGAGCGTATTTTTTGTTGTTGCTGCATGCCCTGTGCCGGGCGATTGACGGATTTGTTATACTTGTATTAGAATAAGTTGCAGTGTCAGCGTATACGATAATCGTTCCCGACAATACCGTGCTGCAGCGCGTGTGCGGGACGAATGACAGTAATTTAAAGCTCATCGAATCCTTTCTTGGGGTTCCGGTCTTTGCCTGCGGAAATGAATTGTCCGTGGACGGCGGGAACCCGCAGGTGGAGCAGCGTTTCCGCTTTATCATTGACCGCATTCTGGACGAACTTTCTGACGGCAGTGCCGGAATTACGGACACCGACCTGGTGCAGTCCGTCCTGCATGCAGACATGGCGCAGTTCCGTGCGCCGTCCGCGGGGAACCGGGCGCTGTTCGAGCAGTGCAGCATTATGGTGCCCGGCGGAACCCGCAAGGTCTATCCGCGCACGCGGGGGCAGGCGGAACTGGTGCACCTGCTGCGTTCCTGCGACCTGGTGCTGGCGGAAGGCCCCGCCGGCTGCGGCAAAACATTCCTTGCCGTTGCCGAGGCGCTCCGGCTGGTGCTGAGCCACCAGAAGAGCGGCATTGTGCTTACCCGCCCCGTTGTGGAAGCCGGCGAAAGTCTGGGCTACCTGCCGGGTGACCTGCAGGAAAAAATCAATCCCTACATCCGGCCGCTCTACGATGCCATGCACTCCATCCTGCCGCGCGAAACCGTCCGCAAAATGGTGGAAACCGGAATAATCGAGGTTGCGCCGCTGGCCTACATGCGCGGGCGCACGCTGAACGACAGCGTTATCATCCTGGACGAAGCGCAGAACACCAGCCGCGAGCAGATGAAGATGTTCCTGACACGCATGGGCGAAAACTCCAAGGTCTTTGTGACCGGCGACCTGACGCAGGTTGACCTGCCGCGCAGGGTTCCGTCCGGCCTGCAGCATGCAATGAACGTTCTGGGGGGCATCCCCGGTATTGCCATACAGAAGCTGACTGCGGCGGATATTGTCCGCAATGGTCTGGTGCAAAAAATAATTCAGGCTTACGAGAATGAAAACAGAGAAGAATTCTGACAAGAAAAACGCTTCCCGGCCGGGTCCGGGAACTGCGGGAACGTATGTAAAGGAAAATTTCGTCTCGCTCATCTCCTTTTTGGTGATGTTTGTGCTGGTGTCGCTGCTTGCATTTTTCCGCATCGCAACGACGAACACCATTTCTTCCTATAATCTGAATGATTACGAGGTGGGGCAGGTTTCGGACATTACCATCCGGGCGAACAAATCGCTGCCTGCCGACTACGACAACCCCGTTTCCGTCCAGAAAGGCGAAAAGGTTATCCGCAAGGGCTTTCCCATCACGGAAGAAGGCTATGCAAAGCTCAAGCGCATGGCTGAATCCAGTGCATACATTGACTACCGTGCCTTTGCGGATTCTGTCATTTTCCTGATCATGCTGGGAGTGCTGCACTTTTTCCTGTTCAGTACCACCTGCCTGGGCCGGAAGCCCTCCGGCAAGGAAATGATAACGGAAAACGCCTTTTTCCTGTTTACGTATGCGGTTGCCGTGCTGGGCATGAAGACAGTGATTTTTTCTTCGCCCTACGCGCTGGGAGTTATTCTGCCCGTTGCATTCTGCGCGTTCCTGATGGCAATCCTGTTCGGGCAGCTTGACGCGCTCTATTTTGCCCTGCATGCGGCCTTTGGGGTGCTGAATGCCTCCGGGTACCAGCTGGTGCCCTTCCTGTACACGCTCTGCATCTCTTTGTCTGCCGCGCGCATTGTGCACAAGATTGAGCGGCGCATCGACATTGTGTTTGCGTCGCTGCTGCAGGCCGTGCTGAGCGCCGTGTTCCTGTTTGTGTTTAAGATTATATTTAGCGATAACTTTGGGGACGGGCTGCTTTCCCTTACGGGTGTTGCCTTTAACGGCTTTTTGTCCGGCATCCTGTGCCTGGGCTTCCTGACGCCGCTGGAATATGTGCTTAATTCCGCGTCCGTGTTCCGCCTGATGGATTTGAGCGACCTGAACAACCCCATCATGAAGAAAATGCTGGTGACTGCGAGCGGCACCTACAACCATTCGGTGATGGTTGCTTCGCTTGCAGAGGCCGCCTGCCGCGAAATCGGCGCAAATTCCCTGATTGCACGCGTGGGCGGATTCTTCCACGATATCGGCAAGATGGACAATCCTGAATATTTTGTTGAAAATCAGTCCGGACGCGAGAACATCCACAAGGACATGACGCCGTCCCTGTCGGTGAGCATTATCAGGAGCCATGTGAAAAAGGGCCTGGAAAAGGCCCGCGAGATGCGCATGCCCCCGCAGATTGTGGATATTATCAGCGAGCACCACGGCAACCAGGTTATAAAGTATTTTTTCAACGAGGCCAAGCAGGCTGACCCGAATGCGAACCCCGAAGATTTCTCTTACAGCGGAAATCCGCCTACCACGCGGGAAAGCGCGGTCGTTATGCTGGCGGATACGGTTGAGGCTGCCTGCCGCACGCTGGAAAAGCCGTCCGTGCCGCGCCTGGAAAAATTCATCCAGATGCTGATTAATTCCAAGATTGAAGAGCACCAGCTGGACAACTGCAGCCTGACGTTCAAGGACCTTGCCATCATACGCAAGGCCTTTGTCCAGATGCTTGCCGGCTACTACCATTCCCGCATTGAGTACCCCGACCAGAAGGATCCCGACAGCGCAAAGCCGCAGGAAGCTGTTTTGGGCGACCGGACGCTGAACCGCGTGCGCGGCGTGGAGCCGTCTGCCGGCGAGGATGAGGATGACGAAGAAGAAGCTGCCGACAGCAGTGCATCTGCAGGCAGCAGCGCTGCTGCGGCCGGCGGGGACGATGCCGCTGCAAAGCAGAAGGCTGGCGCAAAGGTAAAGAAAGAAGTGAAGGCTGAAAAAGGAAAAAGCAATGGCAAATAATGTTCTGGTGAGCGTGGAGGAGGGCTTTCCGGCACCGGCGTGGCTGCCCCGCGTGGAGCCCTTTATGCAGAAGGCACTTGCCGCCGCAGGCTATGACGGGGAGGAGCTTTCCGTTATGTTCTGCTCGGATGCCCTGATTCAGGATTTAAACCGGGAGTACCGTAACATAGACGAGGCTACCGATGTTTTAAGCTTTGAAGACGGCAGCTCCTACACCGACGAAGATGGTGCGGAGTGGACGGTGGCAGGGGACATTGCGCTAAGCCTTGAAACCCTGCCCAAAAATGCACAGTATTTCAATGTGCCCGCCGATGAGGAGCTCAAGCGCCTGCTGGTGCACGGCATGCTTCACCTGAACGGCTATGACCATGGCGAGGAGCATGTGGAAGAAGGCGTAGAGCCTGCCTGCGAGATGCTGAAGCTGCAGAAGCAGCTGCTTGCATCGCTTGCCGGGGAATCCCTGATGGGGAATGACTGAAAATTTTAAGTTTGAAAAAAGGTAACAACTATGGGTTTGTTCGGTTTTGGGAAAAAGACGAAGCGTGAATCTCGGAATACATCGTCCGGCATGGAGGATGCACAACGGGAGCTGCTGAGCGAAGAAAAGAATGACATGATAAAGGGCATCGAGGATCTTTCCGAGACTTCCGTGAAAGAAGTGATGATTCCCCGCATCGATGTCCATTTTATTGCGCTGGATACGCCGCAGGAAGAGCTGCTGCAGAAGATTACGGCGAGCGGCCATTCCCGTTTTCCGGTGTACACCACGTCCATCGACAACGTGGTTGGTGTGCTCTACGTTAAGGATTTGATTGCGGCTTTTGCCCGCCATGATCAGATTGACCTTGAAAAAATCATCCGGAAAGCATATTTTGTGCCGGAAAGCAAGCGCATCGACAGCCTGCTCCGCGAATTTAAGCGCCGCCACCTGCACATCGCCATTGCAATCGACGAGTACGGCGGCATCAGCGGCATAGTCTGCATGGAAGATATAATAGAAGAGATTGTCGGTGACATTCAGGATGAATTCGACAACGAGCAGGCGGATATCCTGCCGCTGGGCGACAATGTGTGGCTCTGCGATGCCCGTGTGGGGCTGGACGACCTGAACGAGGCCGTGCAGTCGAATTTCCCCACGGAGGAATTCGATACGCTGGGCGGCTTTGTTTTTGACCTTTTTGGCAAGATTCCCGTGAAATTCGAGAAAGTTTCGTGGAATCAGTACGATTTTATCGTGCAGGAAATGGAAGGTCACAAGGTGAATCTCATTAAAGTTATATGCCGCAAGGGAAAAAATGCCGATGATGATAGATAAGGGTGGAAGTTTCCGGAACCGGAGGGGTTTCCGGGACTTGCCCGGGGGCTGCTGTGTGCCCGCAGGCACGCTGCAGAGCTATTGGGAGGGCACATGAAGAGCCGTTTTGGAAAATATAGGGAAATAATCTGCGTTGCGGCCGTTGCCTGTGCGTTGTGCGCAGGACCGCAGGCGCAGGGCGTCCGCCAGGGGGAAGGCGCACTTTCTTTGTACCAGAAAGCGTTTTCGCTGCAGCAGGAAGGTGATTTTTACGGTGCGGTGGAATCTTACCGCGAAGCACTGCTGGTGAACCCTCAGTACGGAGATGCATGGTACAACCTTGCTATCTGTACGTATAACCTGGGTGAATATGACCTGTGCGTTGAGTATTCCGACAATGCGGCAAAATATGCCCGCAACCTGACATCTATCCAGAACCTGAAGGGCATGGCGCTCATTGCCCTGGGGCGGCTTGACGAGGCCCGCAAGGTCTTCGACGATATTCTTGCCGTCTACCCGAACGACATTGAGGCGCGCTTTGGGCTTGCGGAACTGAACCTGTACAACGGAAGCCTTTCTTCCGCAGAGAATCTGTACCTTGATGCGCTCAAGCGGGACAAAAAGAACCGCAAGGCGCTGCTGAGCCTTGCCCTGGTGAGTGCCGAGGAAGGCAAGGATGCCGTTGCCGAGCGCTACGTGAACCAGGCAATTACGTACCATAACGGCGATGCCGAGGTCTACTACCTTGCATCGTATCTTGCCTCCAAGCGCGGGGATCTTGAGGATGCCGAGCGCCTTGCCCGGAGTGCAATCCAGATAAACAACGGCTACGACCGCGCCTATGAGCTGCTGTCTTCAATACTGTACACGCAGGACCGCTATGCCGAGGTCATCGATTTGTGCGACTTCCGCATCGGGCGCAACCGCAACCAGACGGGTGCCTGGTACCTGAAGGGGCTTGCCCAGAAGCGGCTTTCCCGCAATGAGGCTGCAATTGCTTCCTTTAACACGGGGCTTTCCATCAATCCGCAGGACGAAGTTATGCGTTTTGCCCTTGAGCAGCTGGTTGACAGTACCATCAGCCTGGAAGACAGCCGCCGCAGCAAGTGGGCGCAGTACCATGTGAACAAGGCAAAGGAATACAACCGCAATTTTGACGGTCCGAGCGAACGCTATGAGTACCAGAAGGCGCTTGCGGTTGACCCCTTTAATGCATCTGCCCGCCAGGCATTTGCAAACCTGCTGGAACGCGACGGCTTCTACGAGCTGTACCTGCAGCAGCTGAAGTTCATAAAGGAAAATGACACAACGGCTGCGGCGCCGACCGTCCGCCGCGACGAAAATACGCCGAAAGCCACAAAGACCGCGCAGGAGCGCAAGAACGACGATACCATAGAGGCGCTGGAAAGCCTGATGTCTTCGAATCTTGCACACAAGTGGAATGTCGATCCCTTCTATCTGGACAAAACCCGGTGGAATATCGGCATCTATTTCCGGCAGGAGGCCGTGCAGCTTCTCCATGCGGATGTGGACGAAGTGATTGCCGTTGCTGCAAAGGACATCTTTAAAGGGGTTCCCTCTGCATCTGTTGACGTGCAGACGACCGCTGTTGCCGGTTACGGTGAAGCATACCGCGCTGCTCGCACGGCCGGCAGGGACTACTTTGTGGTGCTGTCGGTGAACGAGACCGAGCGTACCTTCTCGCTGGATGCGGATATATATTCCGGCCGTACCGGTACCAAGACAAACACCGTGCATGTGTACCGCACCGGCAATGACCGCATTGCAAAATCCCTGCGGCGCTTCAGGCAGGCACTTCTTGACATGCTGCCGATACGCGGCACCGTGCTGCACAATGCTTCCAACACGCTGCTGGTGGATCTTGGCAAGAGCGACGGCGTGGTGAAGGGTGCCGTGTTTGATGTGGTCAAGAAGGGCAAAATCAAAACGGTGGATACCGGCCCCGGCGTGAATTACAACAGCAACGATATCCTTGGAACCTTTACCGTGGATTCCACGAACGAGGAGCTTGCCGAGGGTACCTACAAGAAGCGCGGCTTCTATGATACGCTGAACGAAGGCGATGAAATCATCCTTACCCGGATGCCCTCCGACAGCAGCGAGGTGCAGAGTCCGGACGGCAACGTGGTGACAGATACACGTCCTGCTGCAGATTCCAGCGGAGAACCTGCAACAAAGGCTGCCGCCCTTGCAGAACGGGAATCCATTAAGGAAAGCTTCCGTGTGCAGGCAAAGGAATCGCCGCTTATCACGATGATACAGTCTATTCTTTAAGCCGGTCTGCCGGATACAAAACAACGGGGCTGGTTCTGCATGCCTGCGGAACCAGCCCCGTTCTATTTTTCCTGTGTGCCTTTACTTTTCCGGCGAGTACAAATCAAGGCTGCTGTCTATCCAACGGGCGGCAAGCGGCGGGTAGTCCTGCTCCACCTTCAGGAACTGGCGGAGTGCGTGGGGATAATCACCGCAGAAGTAATATGCCTGCCCCAGATAGAAGTGCGCCCGCTGCGTAACGGCTGCATCCCGGTTCTGTGCAAGGAAGCGTTCCAGCTGCGATACCGCCGCGCTGTATTTTTTCTGCACAAAGGATTTTTGCAGCACTTCGTAGAGCAGGTATTCGTCGCCGCCGCCGGGACTTACGCTGTCTTCCGCAAAAACGTGCGGCGCAAGCTGCTTTGCCGGGCTTGTACCGGCTGCGTTCCGGGTGCCGATAAGCTCCAGTGCCGCCTGTTCTGCCTGCGGCGTAATCTGCCTGCCGCCGTCGGCCGCTCTGCCGCCCGCCATCTCTATGTAGGGGAGCGGCTGCCTGCGCATCTCGCCGCGCGAGCTCTTTTTACTCCCTGCCACGGGGGCTGTTTCCCCGCCGCCGTTGATATGGATTCCCGTAACCGTGGCATTCATGCCGGGAATGACGACGGCAAGCAGGGTTCCGCTGTCTTCTCCCGGCGGCGGATCAAAGTCTTCGTCGTAGTACAGTTCCTGTGCGTCACCGGCGTCCGTGTCCTTGATGCGGGAAACAACCGCATAGTAGTAGTCCCGGTGGTCGGCGGGGCTGTCAATGTACGAGATGGAGCCGGAAGGAAGCACGGCGATGGGCGAAAGCTGCGAAAGTTCCGCAGCACTGCTGATCGGACGGGTATCCCGGTAGACCTGCAGCGCACTAATGGCAGTGCCCGCTATTGCTATGGGAATCTTCCATGAAACCGTTATTGAGCTGTTCCCCGTGGGAACGGCGACTATATCCTGCACGACGGACTGTGTTTTCTGTGCCGCGCAGAATGTCCCTGCGCAGAAAAGCACAATGGCCGCGGTGCAGCATTTCTGGAGACGATGCAGCTTCAGATGTAGGAATTCCTTCATACTTATATAATGAATTAAAACTGACGGTTTGACAAGATAGCATCTTTTAATTATTCTATTATTATATGTTTATTTCTGTTGTTCTGGACCCGGGCAGCATAGACAGCGCCAGGGCAATTGTAGACCTGCTGACCCAGATGGGGTTTAAAAAAGTGCAGCGTTCCTGCTGGGAAAGCATGAAGCTGGATGCGAACGGTCTTGCCGATTTGAAGCGTGAGATAGACCGGGTGACTGACTATTATGACAATGTCCGCTTCTACCAGTTCCCGGTGAACGGCATGTTCGTCATCACGGAGCTGAAGGAAAAGAAGTGGCGCAAGTGCCAGTTCAAGGGGAATCCGCTTGCTACGGACAGCGCAGGCCGGAAAAAATAATTAAAGGGAATCTCGAAAAACTCCCCTTCGGTGAGCTTTCCGAGATTCCTGCGGCTTTTGAAGCACTCTCGCGGTGTGTAAGACTCGAAAAAGTGCAGTTTTTCGGGATGTTCTTATATTTTAAAGGAAGGTTAAGATTATGCTTGAAGATTTGAAGGAACCGATTGCAGAGCTGAAGGAGAATATCATGGACGTCTGGGGGCGTCTTTGACCCGGACGAGATTCGCAAGAAGATAGCGGCAAAGGAAGCGCTCACAACTGCTCCTGGTTTCTGGGATGACAACGAAAAAGCCACCAAGGTGATGAACGACATCAAGCTGCTCAAGGGCCGGGTTGAACCGTGGGAGCAGCTGCAGAAAGATGTTGCAGACATGGAAACCCTCTACGAGCTTGGCATGGAAGAGGGCGACCAGGGCGTGGAGGATGAGCTGCGGGAATTGTACGAAAAGGCAAATGCCGAGTATGAGCACCAAAGCATCCTGAACCTGCTTTCCGATGAAGTTGACAAGAACGACTGCTTCCTCTCTGTGCATGCGGGTGCGGGCGGCACCGAGGCCTGTGACTGGACGTTCATGCTGAGCCGCATGTACCAGCGCTGGGCTGAGCGCCACGGCTATGCCCTTGAAGTGCTCTCTGAGGAAGAAGCTGAAGGCGGCCTTAAATCAATAAATATGCGCATTTCCGGCGACTATGTGTACGGCTACACCAAGGGCGAAGCCGGTGTGCACCGCCTGGTGCGCATCAGTCCCTTTGACGCAAACGCGCGCCGCCACACCTCGTTTGCTTCCGTATACGTTTTCCCGGTGCTGGATGACAGCATCGAAGTTAAAATTGATCCCAAAGACCTGCGGGTGGATACGTTCCGCGCGGGCGGCAAGGGCGGCCAGCACGTGAACAAGACTGAATCCGCGGTGCGCTTTACGCATATTCCTACCGGCATTGTGGTGCAGTGCGAAAGCGAACGGAGCCAGTTGATGAACCGCGCCACTGCCATGAGCATCCTGCGGTCCCGCCTGTACGAATACTACAAGGAGCAGCAGGAAAAGGAGAATTCCAAATTTGCGGGCGAAAAGAAAGCGATTTCGTTCGGCAGCCAGATACGCAGCTACGTCTTCCAGCCTTACACCATGGTAAAGGACCTGCGCACGCGCTATTCCGTGGGCAACATACAGGCGGTTATGGACGGCGAGATTGACGGTTTCCTTGATGCTTACCTGTCGGCCAAGTGGAAGGGACTTCCGCTGGATTCCGCCGACGAGGACGAGGGGGACGATGCCTAATGTCCTGCAGGCGTTTTGCGGTGCTCGGTGCCATGTTCGCGCTCCTTCTGGGAGCGGCTTCTGCGGACGACTGGACGCTGGGAGCCATGGAATTCGTGTACACGCAGACCGTCCAGCGTTCCTCCAGTGAACGGGCGGCGGCGGCGACCATTCCGGCGCTTGTGCTGGAAAAGGTTGCCTCCGGAGCAACGCACATGCCGTCTGCTTCCGAGCTGCTGCAGCGTTCGCTGTACAACCTTCAGACGGAGCGGCTTTCGCTCTTTCTGCAGCTTGCCCGCGAGGTAAAGGTCCGCGACAGCCTGGTGCTGTCCGAGCGGAATCCCCGCGAACTGAAGAAAAAAATTGCCGAGCAGGAAAAGAAAATCCGCGACATTGAGCGGCAGCTTGACGAAAATCTTGCCGAAACCCGCCGCCAGCGGGAAAGCCGGGAAACTGCCCCTTCTGCAGTGAGCGCCCGCTTTGCTTCAGAGCCCGCCGCGGAAAAAATCGTGCTGTACAAAGATGATGCTACCGTGCTCTATGCTCCCGGTGCCGCTCTTGCGGATGCAGGCCCGGAAAGTGCCGGTTTTGCCGATGCCGTTGTCCGCGAGCATATAAACGGCCTGCTTACCGGGCAGATTGTCTCCTACGGCAACTATGCGCGCGTCAGCGTGGATGTGCACACTTATCCCGGCGGGGAGCTTGCCGGGAGCGTGACGGAAGTCGGTACGCTCGGTGACTGCATGGAAATCGCCGCTAACATCGCCGCGGCCCTGCTGCCCAAAATCATGAACGCGGTGCCTGTGCGGCTTTTCTTTGAAATCCTTCCTGCCGTGGCGGCGGAAAACGCGGAAATTATCATCGACGGCGTTCTGTGCGGGCCCGGCACCAAATTTGCTGACATTACGGCGGGCGAACACACCATTGAAGTGGCCTGCGATGACTATTTCAGCAAGCGCATTACCTATAACTTCAAGGAATCTTCAAACTTTCTGGTGCATGTGCCGCTGGAAAAAAAGCGCAACGGCACCTTTGACATTACGCTGGAAATTCCGGGGGCAGAAAGACTTTCCGGCGGCTCCCACTATGCGGACGGCGAGCTGCTCGGCTATGTGTCCGGCTCCCGCCGTACTGATACCGTGCAGATTAACGGCAGGAGCATCATCGGCCAGTTCATTGCGCAGGATGCCGACGGAAAGACGGTGGACGCCTTCTACTATGTGCCGGAGGACAAGCAGCAGCAGGATGCCGTACTGGCCGCGCGCCTGCAGCCCCGCGATACCGCCAGGGACATCAATACGCGCCGCCTCTGGGCATACCGGGGCTACACGGCGCTCATGATGGCGCTGCCGCTGGCATTCTTTACCTACGGGCGCTACGATTCTGCAATCACCGGCTACCGGGCGGGGGCGGTCGATGCCGCCACGGTGAACAACTGGGCGTATGCGGAAAATGCCGCTGTCGGGGTTTCCGTGCTGGCCGGCGGCTTCTTCCTGGTGGAGCTTGCGCGCTATCTGTACACCGCAGGTTCCGTGCTGCCGCAGAATGCAACGGTGGTGCAGCCGGGCATTGTTCCCGATGAAATCAAACTTGACGCAGGAGACTAGGAGGATGGCAAAAGTGTCTTTTTCAGAGAAAATAAAGTCCTTTTTCGGGCGGAGCAAGCCTGAGGATGCGGAATTCTTCGATGACCTTGCGGACATGCTGATAGAAGGGGACGTTGGCGCGAAGTTTGCAATGGAGCTTGTTGACAGCCTGCAGGAAAAGTGCCGCACGGAGAAGATTTCCGGCAGCGATGCAATCCTTGCGGAACTGGGAAAGCTCTGCCTGCCCTACGTAAAGTCCGTCGACCTTTCCCCCGCGGAGGGCAAGGTGAACGTCTACATGGTGCTGGGCGTGAACGGCGTTGGCAAGACGACGAGTGTTGCGAAGATGGCGCGGCTCTACCATGACCGGGGGCTGCATGTTGTTATGTCCGCCTCCGACACCTTCCGTGCAGCCGCCGTAGATCAGATTGCCATGCATGGCGAGCGGCTCGGCATCCGCGTGGTGCGCCACCAGATGGGGAGCGATCCTTCTGCCGTTGTGTTCGATGCCGCCGATTCCTGCCGTGCCGAGGGGGGCGGGGTGGTGCTTGCCGATACCGCCGGCCGCCTGCACAACAAAGAAAATCTGGTGAACGAGCTGAAAAAGATTGACCGCGTGGCGCGCAGTAAGGCGGACGAGGGCTGCTACAAAAAGATTCTGGTAATCGACGCAACCACGGGGCAGAATGCCGTGCGGCAGGCAGAGGTTTTCCACGAGGCGGTGGGGGTTGATGCGGTCGTGCTCACCAAGTATGATTCCACTGCCAAGGGCGGCTGCGTCATCACCATCGGCAGGGAGCTGGGGCTTCCCGTCGCGTTTGTCTGCACGGGCGAGCACTACGAGGACATTGCGCTGATGAACCCCGCCCGCTACATGCAGGATTTTCTGGGGACGGCATGATGAAACGGTGCCTGCTGCCACTGCTGTTTTTCTCTGCGGCGCTCTGCGCTGCTGCCCAGGACGGCTCGTCTGTGCGCACTGACGGCAGCGGGCGTCTCCGTCTGCTGGACTACGACGACTGCCACTTTGCCGCAGGGACGGGCGCATCCACAGGTGCGGGCGCATCCGCTGGTGCGGGCAGCAGGAATGTGGTGACCGTGGATGCAGGCACTTTTGCGCAGTCTGTTTTTGATTCGCTCTGCCGTGTGGTGGAACGCACCGAATGGAAAAACGCTGCGTCTTCGCGCGACTGCGTGCTTTTGGCGCGGAAAACCTACCGCTACCGTACCGCCGCCGACCCCGCCGACGTGCTTCCGTCCCAGGTAACGGAAAACCGCTACGACCGGCACAGCCTTACGGAAACCTTCTTTGATGCCGCCGGAAACCCGGTAAAAGTGCAGGAATTCTCCACGGCGGGGGCTAAGCGCTCAAAGCTCCGCGAACGAACCATGCGTTATGATGCTTCACGCCGCCTTACCGAAGAGTCTGTTGTAAGCTATGACGGGAAAACCCCGCGCAAAAAGACAACGTATTCGTACACGGGCAAATCGTCCCGCCCGGATTCCCGCTACTACGAGGACGGTATGCTCCGCATTGTAACGGTGTACAGTACGGAGGATTCCTGTGTTGTCGATACCTACTTTGAAAAAGATTACGTGGTGAGCGTCCGCTATACGGACGGCAGGCGCACACTGGAAACAGTGACCGTTGGCGGCAGGGAGCGGAGCCGGAGGAGCTTTGATGAATAGCAGGAAGGGCATACGCGCCTCGCTCCGCTGGATTTTCTATGTTTCCCGCCGTTTTTCGCAGGTAGACACCAGGGGCCGCTCCTCAGTGACGTCCCGGCTTGCGTCGCTGGGGATTGCGTTCGGCGTGATGGCACTCATCGTGGTGATGGGCGTGATGAACGGTTTCCAGCGGGAATTCATAGATGCCGTGATGGAAATCAGCTCGTACCACCTGCAGGTGCGGGACGTTGCAGACGAGGCTCAGTTTCTTTCGTGGTGTGATGGCGACGCTGCCGTCCGTTCCGCCACGCCCTTCTACGAGGCACAGGGGCTGCTTGTGCAGGCTGATTCCGGCCGGGAAGCCGCGGCCCTGCTGCGTGCGCTGCCGGAGGATGTGATGGACACAGATGCGGGCTTCCGCAGGGAAGTGCGCATGATTTCCGGCAGCTTTGACATTTCCGGCACAGACACCATAGTGCTCGGCTATGACCTTGCAGTTTCCCTTCGTGCCGGTGTGGGCGACACCATTACGGTGCTTGCGCTCGGCGGCACAAGTGCTTCCGCGCTTTTTGACCGGAGCAGGGAATTCACCGTGAGCGGTATTTTCTACGCAAACTATCAGGACATTAATGCCGCATACGCGTTCATCAACCTGGCGGCGGGCAAAAAATACTTTGGTGCGGATGCCGCGCGCCTGTTCGGCATAAAGCTTGCCTCCAGCGGCAGGGATGCCGCTGCCGCCGCCCGCCTTTCCGCAGCATTTCCCGGTACGCAGGTTGAAAGCTGGCGCTCATACAACCGTACCTTTTTTGGTGCGCTCAGGATAGAAAAGAACATGCTGCTGCTGCTTGTTTTCCTCATATTCGTGGTGGTTGCCGTAAACATCTACAACGGAATGCGCCGCATGATGTACGAGCGCCGCGAAGAAATCGCCGTGCTCTCTGCGCTGGGCGCCAGCCGGGCGGAACTGCAGGCAGTGTTTGCCATCAAGGGCGGCTGCAACGGGCTGGCCGGTTCTTCCGTGGGGCTGGTGCTGGGCCTTTTTATCTGCGTGAACATGAAGCATGTCTTCCTTTTCCTGGCGGGGGCGCAGTACTGGTGCCAGTGTTTTGCGGCAATGCTGCTCAATCCCCGCACCGACCTTAGCTGGCTGCAGGAAAATCCCATGTTCAGGGTCTATGCATCCGTCCCCGCGCGGATCTTCCCCGGCGAGACAGCAGCGGTCTTCCTCTTCGGCTTCTGCTCTGCGCTGGCTGCATCGTGGATTGCGGGCAGAAGAATACTCAAACTCACCGTTTCGGAGGTGCTTCGTGATGAATGACACTGAGGGCGTGCCCGGCGGACTGGTTGTCCGAGTGGAAAAGCTTGAAAAAACGTACCGCACGGCAGGTGAATCGCTGACCATATTGAAAGGACTCGACATGAGCGTTCCCCGCGGGGCAAAGTGCGTCGTCGTGGGCAGAAGCGGCAGCGGCAAGTCAACGCTGCTCAATATCATCGGCGGGCTTGACGGCGCCACGGCGGGCCGGGTCATTGTGGACGGGCAGGAAATCAGTGCGATGGGCGAGAAGGAACTGACCGCCTACCGCCAGCAGTTTCTTGGGCTTGTGTTCCAGTTTCATTATCTGCTCAAGGATTTTTCCGCGCTGGAAAATGTCTTTCTTCCCGCGTACATGGCGGGCGTTCCCAAAAAGCAGGCGATGGAAAAAGCCGCTGCACTCCTTGCCGACGTGGGGCTTTCTGACCGCATGTCGCATGTGCCTGCGCAGCTTTCCGGCGGCGAGCGGCAGCGGGTTGCGGTGGCGCGCTGCCTGGTAAACGATCCGGAACTGATTCTTGCAGACGAGCCGACGGGAAACCTTGACCCCCCGAATGCCGCACTCATCGGCGACCTGCTGTTTTCCATGGCGGACAGGTACCATAAGACGCTCATCCTTGTGACGCACGACATGAATCTTGCCGCAAAGGGCGACCTCCGCTACTTTGTGCACGATGGCGCGCTTTCGGAGGAAAGGCAATGACGTTCCGCTCCAGCATACTGTATGCCGTGCGCCTTGTGTGCTCCCGCGGCGGCGGGGATTCCGGCAGGGGACGGAAAGGGCTTGTGGGCGCAATGCTCAGCATCGGGATAAGCCTGGTGCCGCTGGTTGCCGTCCTGTCCATCAGCGACGGAATGATTGAAGGCATCACGGGCCGCATCATCGGGCTTTCTTCGCAGGACATTTCCGTGCGCGTACCGGCTGCAATTCCCCTGCAGCGCCTTGCCGCTTCGCTTACAGAGCTGGAAGGGGTAACGCGGGCCACCCCGGAGCTGCAGGGCATTGCGCTGGCAGCAGGGAAAAAAGCCCGCACCGGCGTCACTGTGCGCGCCGTGCAGCCGGACATTTTTACGGAAAACAGGGCCTTTGCCTCCTATTTTTCCGTGGAAGAAGGCGGCACCGGGCTGGCCGGAGGCAGAAACGCGGTTATCGGCCAGAAAGTGGCCCGCGACCTGAACCTGCATGCCGGGGATACTATCACCCTGATAACGTCCGAGCTGGGGGCGGCGGGTGTGGTTCGCCCCAAGGCTGCACTGTTTACCGTGGCGGGCATTGTCTCCTGCGGCTACCAGGAACTTGATGCGCTGTGGGTCTTCATTCCCTTTGCGGAGGGTGAATCGTTTTTTCCGCGGGCTGCGGCCCAGCACATTGTGAGCATCATGACGCCTGATTCCTTTTCGCCGGAACTTATGCGGATAAAGGGCCGCGTGCAGGAAGCCGCAGGAGACGGCTGCATAGTCTACACGTGGGATGAGCTGCATGCTGCCCAGTACGAAAACTTTGCTTCCACAAAAATCCTCCTGCTGCTTGTGATGCTGCTCATTGTGCTCGTTGCCAGCGTGAACATCAGCTCCGCGCTCGTCATGCTGGTGATGGAGCGCCGCCGCGAAATCGCTATCCTCAAGAGCATGGGCGCTTCCCCCGACGGCATAACGGCGGCATTCCTGCTTGCCGGTTTTTCTGCAGGTGCGGCGGGAGTGCTTTTCGGCGTGCCGCTGGGGCTTCTTGCCTCGGTCAACATCAATGCACTTATTTCCGTCGTGGAACGCCTGGTCAATGCCTGTGGAAAGTGCCTGTACGTGCTCCTGCACGGAGACAACGGCATGTACACGGCCATCCGCCTGCTTGACCCTGCATACTACCTGCAGCAGATTCCGGTGACCGTCCCGTTCCGAGAGCTGCTGGTCATTGTCCTGGGCACGCTGCTGCTTTCCCTGCTGGTGTCTGCGCTGCCGGCGGTGCGTGCAGGCCGGGAAAAGCCGCTGGAGACGCTGCGCCGGAGTTAGCATAGGGAACCGAAGTCCTTGATTTTTTGTTGCCGTGCCGTGATAGCCCATGCATGAGGGGCACTCGCCGTGTACGAGCCATCGACGGTGCTGTCCTGCTCGTTAGCCCTGCGCCGCCTCCGCGACGCTCAATCCCACCGCCTGGGCTATCTGCTCCTGTGATAGGGCATGCATAGCGATCAGGTTCCGCGCAGCTTCGCGGGCTCTTTCCAATGCACCTTCCGTCCTGCCGACAGCAATACCCTCTGTCCTGCCGGTGGCGATGCCTTCATTCCGGCCTTCTTCGCGCACGTCGTGGTCGTTCTGGCTCCAGGACAGGTAAGCCTTTTTCATTCCTTCTATCTGCTTCTTTGCTTTAACCATTTCCTCCAGCCTCCTTGTGAAATCAGTCTCTGCGGTGCCGGTCTGTATGTACTTCAGGAACGCCCGCAGCTTTTGGTCCTTGATTTGCCCGAATGCTTCGCAGTTGAATACCTGTACCAGTGCGCCGTCGTTTATCTTCACGGAGGAGTCCTGCAGGCATGTCCGCCTTACAGTATAGCACGGAATCCCTTTTTTGAACGGGTCAAAGCGGCAGAGAAAAATGATAGCGGTGTCTTATCAAGATTTGCTTGAATATGTTCTGCTCCCTAGAATTTTTAGCTGAAATGTCTTATACTATAAGGTAAGGTTTGTGTTTCCTGGTGCTTTTGCTGCCGGGGCAGGGGAGCAGCTTGGGGAATCCGGTGGATTTCAGGCTGTTTTAGGTTTATTTCAGAGACCGTACGGACGCGTTGTCCGGGCTGCGGTTTTTAATAAACCTGTTCGGAAACTTCAGTTTCAGAACAGGTTACACTAGAATGCGATGTTTAAAATCGCGCTGTTTGAGCGATTTTAAACTCGCCGACCTGAGCGGAAACGTAGTTTCCGAACAGGCCTAATCCAGTTTCAGACGCTGTGCATTTTGAAACTGTCCAGGGGTTTGTCGGTATGCTTTGTGATTTTTGCCATGAACGGGAAGCGGTCATTTATTTGGAACAAATCAGCGGCAGCGGCCAGAAGCGCAAGATAAACATGTGCGTCGAATGTGCCATCAGGCGCGGTATCAGTCCCGACCCCAAGAGCATTGAGTCTTCCATCGGGGATTTGTTCAAGGAACTTGCGGGCATTACCAAGCGGATGCAGGCGGAAAACAGCCGGATGTGCCCTGTCTGCGGCATGAGCGTGGGCGAAATCCGCAAAACCGGCAGTGCCGGCTGCCCGGAATGTTATTCAATTTTTAAGACTGATATAAGAAAATATCTGACGGCAAAGGGCGTCAAGGGAACGTATTCCGGTTCCATGCCCGCCCGTCTTGCAAGCGTGCATTCCGTGCTGAATGACCGTGTTATCCTGCAGAACAAGCTGAACGCCGCCGTTGCAGATGAAGATTACGAGAAAGCTGCAATGTACCGTGACCACCTGAGGGCGCTGGAAAAGGCTCCCGTTGCCGACGGCGGTGCGGAGGAGGAATCCTGATGGGCAGCAAAGTGCTTTCTTCCGGGCAGGATGCATGGTATACGTACCGGGGAAACGATGATGACGTGGTGGTGTCCACCAGGGTGCGCCTTGCGCGGAACCTTGCAAATTTTCCCTTCCCCGCAAAGCTGCGCGGCACGGACGGCGAACGCATTCAGTCCATCGTTTTTGATGCCTTTAACCATCTGGACGACTGCGAGCAGTTCCAGGCGATTGCGGTAAGCCAGCTGGATGCGCTCGGCTCCCGGATTCTGGAGGAACGCGGCATACTTGGTACCGCTGGCGGAACCCCCGCCAAAGACGCCGGAATTATCCTGCGCACGGACGGCCGGGTCGCCTGTACCGTAAACATTGCCGACCACGTGCATATTTCTTCCTTTGCGCCGGGCATGGACTGCAGCACTGCGCTGGAGATTTCCCAGGCCGTGGACGAAGGACTGCAGCAGTACATTCAGTTTGCTGCAAGCTACGACTTCGGCTACCTGACGTCTTCCCTGATGGATTCCGGCAGCGGCATGCGCATTTCCATACGCGTACACCTGCCGTCGCTGTCCATGCAGGGGCGCATCCGCAGCATCGCCGGCGAACTGGAAAAAAAAGGCGTTCTGTTTTCGGCAAGCTTTGGCTCCGGCGGCATGGACAATGTGAGCGGTTCCGGGGGAACGGGCGCGTCTCTGGGTGCGTACTATGAGCTTTCCTCCACGAACTGCGGCAGCGGTTCCGAATTCGACCAGCTGGCTTCCATTGTGTCCGCCGGCAGGAAAATCATGGAAATGGAGCGGAATGCCCGCAATGAATGCCGCCGTGACATGCCGAGCGACATCCGCAACTACCTGTACCGTTCTGTGGCGCTCGCGCGTTCAAGCCTGTTTATTCCCCTGCGCGAGGCAATTGACATCATCAGCGGCATAAAGTGGGGAACAGACCTGGAGATGCTCAGCGGCATGGAGGATGCTTCCCTGCGTGCCCTCCTGTACCGCATTCAGGAAGGTCATCTTGAATACGTGCTCCGGAACGGAAGCTTTAAATTCGAAAAAGATGTCAGCGGCAATGCTGCCCGTAAGATTGAACGCCTGCGTGCGCTGATTCTTCAGGAAGCTTTTGAGGACGTAAAGGTCGTCCAGTAGCCGGCTTGTTTTTGCAGGCGGTACCGCAAGGCTTGTGTGCCGCCGGGAGGTTTATTTTTGATGAATAACAAGGGTCTGTCACCGCGTGCACAGCGCCTTATCATTGCGCTTGCACCTGACGAAGCCTATAAGCTCGGCAGCAAGCAGCTGGAGCCGGAGCACGTTATGCTTGCGCTCCTTAAGTCCGGCGACGGGCTCGGCTACCTTGCGCTTAAGGCGCTCCGCATAAATGTGCTGACGCTGCAGCTTGCGCTGGAACAGAGCATGCCGTCGCGGCTGCCGAACCTTGATTTGTACACGCTGCCCAATTCCGCCCGCCTGAATGCACTGATTAACACCGCCGGCTCCGAGGCACAGGCGCTGCACTGCGACTACATCGGTACGGAGCACCTGCTGATTGCTGCCATCCGCGAGGAGCGTTCCCTCTGCCAGCAGTATTTTATCCGCGCAGCCATTTCCCTTGATCAGGCACGCAATGCCGTGGCCGACATAGAGCGCAAGGTTCCTTCCTCTGCGAAGACCGGCACGGAAAGCAGCATGTTCCAGAATGCCCTGCCGTACCAGACCAACGGGGTTCCCCTCATGTCTGACGGCAGCACCCAGCGGCGCGACAAGAACCCGAATTCCATGCTCGCGCAGTTCAGCCGCGACCTGACGGAAGATGCCCGTGATGATGAGACCGACCCTGTGGTGGGGCGCAGCATGGAAATCCAGCGTGTTGTCCAGATACTGAGCCGCCGCACCAAGAATAATCCGGTGCTGGTGGGCGAGCCGGGCGTGGGCAAGACTGCCATCGTGGAAGGACTTGCGCAGCGCATTGTGCGCGGGGACGTGCCGCGCGGGCTGCTGAAAAAGCGTGTATTGGCGCTTGACCTTGCCGCCATGATTGCGGGCACCAAGTACCGCGGCGAATTCGAAGAGCGCATGAAGCGCGTGATGAAGGAAATCAAGGAGTCGCACGACATCATCCTGTTCATCGACGAGCTGCATACGCTTATCGGTGCGGGCGGCCCGGAAGGCTCCATGGATGCAAGCAACATGCTGAAGCCGGCCCTGAGCCGCGGCGAAATCCAGGTAGTGGGCGCCACAACAACAAAGGAATACCGCAAGTATATAGAGAAAGACAGCGCTCTTGCCCGCCGCTTCCAGCAGGTAAAGGTTGAGCAGCCCTCCGAATCTGACACCGAAGAAATCCTTGAAGGCCTTAAGCGCCGCTACGAAGACTTCCACCATGTTGTCTACGACGACGGGGTTATCCCCGCCATTGTTAAATATTCCGTGCGCTATGTGCCGGAACGCTTCCTGCCGGACAAGGCTATAGACATTCTTGATGAAGCGGGCGCCGCAAAAAAAATACTGGAAGACCGGCGCCCCGCAGAACTTGATGAACTGCAGAAGTCCATCGATGAGCTTTCCGAAGAAAAGCGGCGCCTTGTGCAGCTGCAGGACTACGAAAAGGCCGCAATGGTGCGCGACCGCGTTGTGGAACTGCGCCGCCGCCTTGATGAATTCAATGCCGCTTGGAAGAACAATGAGCTTGCAAACCGCCGCCACGTTACCACGGAGGACATCTGCCGCATCATCAGCAGCATGACGGGAATTTCCGTGGAGCAGCTGGACGACGGCGAGGCAAAGCGCCTGCTCGGCATGGAAAAAAGCCTGCACAATGATGTGGTGGGGCAGGATGAAGCTGTTTCCCTCATCAGCGGGGCAATCCGCCGCAGCCGTGCCGGTGTCTCTTCAATCCGCCGGCCGCTCGGTTCCTTTGTATTCCTTGGTCCCACGGGCGTGGGCAAAACCCAGCTGGCAAAGGCGCTGGCAAAATTCCTTTTCGGCACGGAGGACTCGCTTATCCGCGTGGACATGAGCGACTTCATGCAGAAGGAAAATGCTTCACGCCTGGTCGGTGCGCCGCCGGGCTACATCGGCTACGAGGAAGGCGGCATCCTTACAGAGAAAGTGCGCCAGCATCCCTATTCCGTGGTGCTGCTGGATGAAATCGAAAAAGCGCATCCCGATGTCTTCAACCTGCTGCTCCAGATGCTGGAAGAAGGCGAGCTGAGCGACAACCTAGGGCACACAGTGAGCTTCCGCAATACGGTTGTCATCATGACAAGCAATGCGGGTGCGCGTGAAATTATGAGCGGAAGCCGCATGGGCTTTTCTTCCTCGGAAGACGGCGTGCTGCCCTATGCCGATATCAAGGCCGGTGCACTGGAAGAGCTGAAAAAGCTGATGTCGCCGGAGCTGCTCAACCGCATCGACGACGTGATTGTCTTTGGCGCGCTTACCCGCGAGCAGATAAATGCTATCCTTGACATCCAGCTCCGGGAGCTTGATGCACGGCTTGCGGAACAGGGGCTTTCCCTGCAGGTCAAGCCAAAGGCGCGCGAATACCTTGTGGAGCACGGCTACGACCCTGCAATGGGTGCGCGTCCCATGCGCCGCATTATCCAGCGCGAACTGGAAGACGAACTTGCGGTGCTGATTCTGGGCGGCAGGCGCGGTGCCAGCGACAAGGTCGTTGTCGATGAAGATGACGGGCACCTTACGGTAAAATTCAGGAAGAGCCGCGCTCAGGTTCCCGCCGTGCGGGAAGAAATGCTGGTGGTGCAGCATGACTAGCCTTTGTTTCTCTGATTTCGGAAAAAAACTGACGGGTGACTCCGGCATTCTGCGTCTGATGGACGACCTTGGTGCTCCGCCGCCGCCCGGCATAAAAACCTATGCGTTCGGCGGCGGCAATCCTGCGCAAATCCCGCAGGTGGAATCGCTCTACCGTGCAGAGATGGAACGCATCTTGCAGGAAGGACGCTCCTTCGAAGACCTGATAGGCCGCTACGACGGGCCGCAGGGCAGGGCTGCCTTTATTGAGGCGGTTGCATCCTATTTGTCGCGTACCTACGGCTGGAACATTACGCCGGAAAATATTGCCGTGACCAACGGCAGCCAGAGCGCGTGTTTCTACCTGTTTAACCTGCTTGGCGGCAGCTGTACCGCTTCGGACGGGCAGACGGTCCGCCGGAAAATCCTTTTTCCGCTGGTGCCGGAATACGTCGGCTATGCGGACCAGGGCATCGAGCCGGGAACCTTTGTGGGAATTCCGTCCCGCTTTGAGGACTGCGGCGGCAACACGTTCAAGTATTTTGTCGATTTTGATATGCTGGAATCCTATCTTGCTTCCCACCGCGATGTGGGGGCAATGTGCGTAAGCCGCCCCACGAACCCCACCGGCAACGTGCTTACCGACGCGGAAGTCCGGCACATGGCGGCGCTCGCGGGGCAGTACGGCATTCCGCTCATCGTGGACAATGCCTACGGACTGCCCTGGCCCCATATCATATTCAATGACGGGGCCACCCCGTACTGGGACGAAAACGTCATCCTGAGCATGAGCCTTTCCAAAATCGGGCTGCCGAGCCTGCGGACCGGCATTATCATTGCCCGCAAGGAAATCGTGTCTGCGCTTGCAAAGCTGAATTCAATCATCGCGCTTGCTTCGGGCAGCCTGGGACAGGCGGTTGCCGAACGGCTTATCCGCAGCGGCTCCCTTGTTTCCTGCGCGGCCAGCTGCGTCCGCCCCTTCTACGAAGAGAAGAACCGGAAAGCCCAGCAGCTGGTGCACCAGTATTTTTCCGGCTGCGACTATGCCGTACACAAGGGGGAAGGTTCCATCTTCCTCTGGGTGCTCATGCGCGATCTTGCCGTTCCCACAAAGGAACTGTACCGCAGGCTCAAGGAACGCGGTGTCATCGTTGTGCCCGGCGAATACTTTTTCTTCGGGCAGGATGCCGGGATTCCCCCGGTGGAAGAACATCCGCATTACAGCAAGTGCCTGCGCCTGAACTACGCGCGTCCTGACGACGAGCTGGAAGAAGGCATCAGGCTTCTTGCACAGATTTATAAGGAAAACTGCATTTAGAGGAGGAATATATGAAGGAATTTCTGCAGTATGAGCTGGTCCGCAACAATGCGCTTAAGATTGCACACAAGATTTACCAGCAGGATGGTTTTGTGCCGGACATCATCTATGCCTCCCTGCGCGGCGGGGCGTACATGGCAAACATCATCAGCGAGTATTACAAGGTTGCGCTGCGTGACCACAAGCCCGTGCTCTATGCTGCCGTGGTTGCGCGTTCGTACAGTGACGTTAAGCAGCACGATGCGGTGCGCATTGACGGCTGGACGTATTCCCCCGATTACCTGCGCCCCGGCGACAAAATAATGCTGGTGGACGACATCTATGATTCCGGCCGTACGCTGAACTACCTGGTGGGCGTGCTCCTTGAAAAAGGCGTGCCCCGCGAAAACATCAAGGTTGTCGTCCACGATTACAAGGTGTACACGTTCCGGGAGCAGCCTCCGATCCGCCCGGATTACTGGTGCCGCAAATTCGATATTGATTCGCCGGACAAGAACAACTGGATAAACTACTGCAGCCACGAGATGGTCGGGCTGACGCAGGAGGAGCTTGAGGAGCATTACTACAAGCCCTATCCTGAACTGAGGGAAATCCTTGCTCCGGTGTTCAGGAAGTGAGGGAGCTGCTGCATACGATGAAGCGCTTCCTTCGCACGTGCTGCCTGCTGCTGCTTGCTGCTGCCGCTGTGTTTCCCGCGGCGGCTTTTTCCGCAGCTGACATCATCAGCCCGGTGCCGGGTGTCTGGGGCAACGTGCAGCCGCTCGTTCTGAATACGGCGGACGGCAGTGAGCTGTATTATTCCCTCACCGGCAGCGACCCGCTTTTGTCCGGCTTTGCCTATGACGGGCCTGTTGTCATTGACGAGAAGGGCGACGTGCGGGTAAAGATTACGGCTGTTTCAAAGGACGGCAGGCGCACTGACATGTCTGTCTCCTACACCGTCCGCGACATTCCGCAGGACGGGGCCGGCCCGGATGCCATTGCCTTTCTGCAGGAAATCTCGGAAAACCCCATCCGGAAGTATGTGTCGGGTACGGTGTTCAGCATTCCGCCCGAATTCTCATACAGTCTCTATGACCGGCCGGGCCAGTTTGCCGCAGGTACCGCACTTTCGCTTTCCGAGAAGAACACGTGGGAACGCTATGTGCCGCTGACGGTAAAATCTGCATCCGGCAGCTGGCATTTTGTCATGCTCATCGTTGCCGCCCGGACCGAGCCGCTGCGCAAACGGACTGTGCCCTTTGCCGTTTCCAACTGGACGACGCTCGTTTTTACCAGCAGCAAATATTCCTACCAGCTGGACGACGGCGCATGGACGGCAGGACCGGCAGAAGTGTATATTGACCGCTTTTCTACCCACACACTTCGCTGGAAGGTTGCCGGCGGCCCGGAAAACGCATCTGTGTTTTCCTATCAGCTGCCCCCCATGCCCCAGCTGCGCTGCCGCGCCGGTGGTGACGGCTGCGCTGTCTTTAGCCTGCAGGCTGCAGCACGGGATAGTGCGTCCGTACCCTTCATGCTGGGCAGGGCCGGCGGCAGCCAGTCGCTGGAAAATGTTGCAGAAGGGCAGTTCCTGCAGCTTGCGGCGGATACCTTTGCCGGGGACGAGCTGGAATCTGTCATGCGGGCGGGCGTGTACTATGACGGCGTGTACCAGGGTGTCCTTGAGGCCGCTTTTGCGCTGGACAGACGCCCGCCGGCACCTCCCGTCGTTATGTCTTCCTCGCGGAGCGCGTTCATGCACAGCCAGGTCTCAGTTTCCATCAGCGCCGAGCAGCATGCCGACATCTATGTTTCCGTAAGCGAGCCGCTGGAATTCGAAATTGAATCCGGTGAAAAGAATCAGGCTGCCTTCGATGCCGTGCAGACGGGTGACTACAGGCTTTATGACGGAAAGGAACTGCTGTTTTCTTCGCTTTCCGACCAGGCAACCTTCTATAAAATCCATGCCTATGCGGTGGATGCCGCGGGAAACCGGAGCTATGAAACCGAGTACCGCGTTGTTGTCGATGAACTGAATTTCTACCTGCGGCCTTCTGCTGCAGCTTCCGGGGAGCCGCCGGACGGCAGCTACAACCGCCCCTTCACGACCTTTGCTCAGGCGGTCGATGCAATCAACGCCACTTCCAACATGCGCCTGCACGTCAGCGGTACGGTGCCGGTTGCTGCCATGCATACTATCCGCTCGCCCTGTACCATTCTTGGGGTTCACGATTCCCTTGTCTTTGCTGATGGTGCGGGACTCCGCATCAGCGGTGCGCAGGTTGAAATACGCAACTGCGTCCTTGATAAGCGCTCTTCACACAGCGGCGACAAGAATCTCCTTTCCGTCAGCGATGCTACCCTGACGCTGCGCAACTGCGAGCTAAAGGGGCAGTTCCGACGGAACGGCATGCTGGTCGAGGCCGCGGCTTCCAAGCTCTATTTTGATAACGTGAACTTTACGGTGCAGGCGCCTTCCTATGCCTGTGCCGTCTCTGTGCTGAACAGTGACTGCTCGGTGTCGCAGGGCGGCGTTTCTGCATCTGCCCATACGGCGGTTGATTTCTGCGTGGACGGCGGAAAATTTTCCCTGCAGAATTCCTCGCTGGCCGTTATCTGCCGCACCGGGCGCTGTCTGGAGCTGGTTCGGGCGGATGCAGCGCTCCTGGACAATTCTTTTGCCGCCCGTCCCCTTGCCGAGTCGGGAAACAGGCTGCCGGTCGTGCCGGTGTGGAAAGACGCGGATACTGTTGTAAGGAAGGAAAAGGGAAATGTTACAGATGGATTCTGAGCGGATGTTTGCCGTTGGGCTTGATGAGGCAGGGCGGGGGCCCCTTGCAGGACCGGTAACGGCCGGCTGTGTGCTGCTGCCTGACGATTTTCCGCTGGAGCTGCTGAACGACAGCAAAAAGCTTTCCGAAAAAAAGCGTGAATCTGCAGAAAAGGTGATAAAAGAAACTGCCTGCTGGGGAATCGGCGTGGTGGATCATGAAGAGATTGACCGCATCAATATCCTGCAGGCAAGCCTGAAGGCCATGGCGCTTGCCTACCGCATGATGCTGGAGCGGCTGCCTGCGTGGTGTGCTTCCCGCGGGCTGCCGGAAATACCGGAGTGCTCGCTTGCAGCCGTTGCCGACGGTACGTTCTGCCCGGACATCGGCTGTGCAGTGCGCTGCGAGCCGAAAGCTGATGCAAACTATCCCTGCGTTATGGCGGCAAGCATCATTGCAAAGGTGGGGCGTGACCGCATCATGCTGGACTATGACCGCCTGTACCCTGCATACGGCTATGCCAGGCACAAGGGCTATCCTACGCCCGCGCATAAAAAACTGTGCCGGGAACTGGGGCCCAGCCCCATCCAGCGGCTCAGCTTTTCCTACTGATTGTCATGCAACGCATGCCCGGCACCTGCCGGAACCGCTCTGCATGCCCGGGCCGCAAAACGTGCCGGGACTCAGTATTCGTCTGCGGGCGGCTGTGCGGCGGTGCTCCGTTTTGAGGTCACGTGGATAACGCGGCCCGTGCGCTTAATGCCGTCGTCCTGCCGCTCAGAACGGCGCTCTGCCACAAGGCGGCTTTCTCCTTTGCGGCGGTAGATTTTCTTTCCGTGCAGCTCATCGGCGCCGCCGGCTGCGTACATTGCTTCTTTTGCAGCTTTCTTCTCTGCGCGGAGCTTTGCCTTTTCCTTCTTGTCCTTGTCAATGAACTTGAGGGAATCTTCCATGCCGCCAAGGAATTTCTGCATGTCATCGGCGAACACGACGATGGCACGGCGGTCGTCAATACCGTCCTTGATCTTGCTTTCCACAATCTGCAGGAATACGTCCCCGTTGCGGTTTTCCTTCACGTTGAAGAAATATGAACGGTTGTCCAGATTCACCTGATTCGTATAAAGTTCACCACGTATACCCATACTGTCCTTCCTTTGTAATGTAGATGATTTGCTGTCAGTCAGAGCTGCCCGGAACCACCGGCTCCTGAACAGGTCTCCAGATATGTCGATATGCCGTTGATATGCGGCATCCTGCTGTTTTCTGGAAAACTATACCATATTTTGCGAAGCATGGCAAGAGCCTTGCCGGCGGAATTTCCTTCCGAAAATACAAAATTCTAGTTGAATTCGCCGGAACATCTGGTGTATCATAGGGGCAATATCGTGGAAATAACGCTACAGGTGAGGTGAAGTATATGCGCTGCCCTTCTTGCGGAAGCCTTGATGACAAAGTGATTGAATCCCGTACAATGGCGAACGGGGAAAGCATCCGCCGCCGCCGGGAATGCCTGGCCTGCGGTTACCGTTTTACCAGCTACGAGCGAATTGAAGAAAAACCCTTCATGGTCATCAAGCGCGACGGACGGCGGCAGCCCTTTGAGAGCGACAAGCTTGCCAAGGGTATTGAGCGGGCGCTGGAAAAACGCCCGGTTTCCATGAGCATGATTGACCAGCTGGTTACGGAAATTGAGGACGAGGCCTACAAGAAAGGCAAGGCTGCACGGGAAATATCCACCGCAGACCTGGGGGAGCTGGTGCTCTGCCGCCTGAATTCCATCGACAAGGTTGCGTATATCCGTTTTGCGAGCGTCTACAAGCATTTTAACAACCTTGATGAATTCATAGAAGAAGTTAAAAAGATAGGAGGAGAAAAGTGAGCGGCGGGCAGGAGCAGAACGTATTCCCGGAGTGGCGGAGCTTTCTGGGTACCAGCAGTGACAAAGAGACTGAGGGCTTCATCAAGAAGGTTGTCAAGCGTTCCGGCGAAATAGCGGATTACGACAGGTCAAAGATTGAGCGTGCCATCGGCAAGGCGATTTCCGCGACGCACGGGCGTTCCGATCCGGATAAGGCAGAAGCCCTGACGCTGCTTGTCGAAGAGCGGCTGCGGGTGCTGCTTGCGGGGCGCCGGGCGCATTCCATCCCTGCCATCGAGGAAATACAGGACACGGTAGAGACCGTGCTCATGGAAAACAGGGAAGTAGAGACTGCAAAGGCATACATCCTCTACCGTGCACGGCACGAGGCGATGCGCGATGCCCGCACGCTGATGATAGATATCTCCAAGACGATGGACGGCTACCTGCGGCAGAGCGACTGGCGCGTAAACGAAAACGCAAACGTCAACTATTCGCTCGGCGGCCTTATCCTGCATAATTCGGGCACCGTGACCGCAAATTACTGGCTCCGGAACATCTATCCGGCACACATCGCAAAAGCGCACGAAAACTGTGCCATTCATATACACGACCTTTCCATGTTTTCCGGCTACTGTGCGGGCTGGTCGCTCCGTCAGCTGATCCGGGAAGGTCTGGGCGGCGTTCCGGACAAAATATCTTCCAAGCCGGCATCCCATCTTTCCACGCTCGTGAACCAGATGGTGAACTTCCTTGGCGTGCTGCAGAACGAATGGGCGGGTGCGCAGGCCTTCTCTTCATTTGACACCTGCCTTGCGCCCTTTGTAAAAGCAGACAGGCTGACAGATAACGAAGTGCGTCAGTGCCTGCAGAGCTACATCTTCGGCATAAACACGCCGAGCCGCTGGGGTTCGCAGGCACCGTTTACGAATATCACGCTGGACTGGACGTGCCCCGCAGACCTGAAGGACGAAAAAGCCGTTGTCGGCGGCAGGGAGCAGGACTTTACCTACGGCGACTGCCAGGCCGAGATGGATACCATCAACCGCATCTTCATCGAGCTGATGCTGGAAGGCGATGCATCCGGGCGCGGTTTCGGTTACCCCATCCCCACCTACAACATCACGAAGGACTTCGACTGGAACAGCCGGAATGCCCAGCTGCTGTTCAAAATGACGGCGCAGTACGGCACTCCGTACTTCCAGAATTTCGTCAATTCCGACCTGAATCCCTCCGACGTCCGCTCCATGTGCTGCCGCCTGCGCCTTGACAAGCGCGAACTGCGCAAGCGGGGCGGCGGCCTGTTCGGTTCCGATGAATTTACCGGCAGCCTGGGAGTCGTTACCATAAACCTTCCGCAGCTGGGCTACCTTGCCCGTGACGAGAAGGACTTTTATGCGCGGCTTGACCGCCTGATGGACATTGCAAAGGAAAGCCTGTGCATCAAGCGCAAGGTTATCCAGAAACTTCTGGACGGCGGCCTTTTCCCCTACACAAAGCGCTACCTGAAGACGCTTGACAACCACTTCAACACGATTGGACTGTGCGGCATGAACGAATGCTGCCTGAATTTCCTTGGGGTGTCCATTGCGGATAAGAAGGGCAGGCAGTTTGCCTGTGACGTGCTTGACTACATGCGTTCCCGCATGCAGGATTATCAGGAGAAAACCGGCGAGCTGTTCAATCTTGAGGCAACTCCGGCGGAGAGCACAAGCTACCGTCTTGCCCGCCATGACAAGGAGAATTTCCCGGACATCATCACGGGCGGAACGGAAGCTCCGTTCTACACGAACAGCACGCAGCTTCCCGTGGACTTTACGTCCGATCTCTTTGAGGCGCTTGACCATCAGGAGGCTCTGCAGACGCGCTATACCGGCGGTACGGTGTTCCATACCTTTGTGGGCGAGCAGATCAAGGACTGGCGCGCGTGCCGTGACCTGGTGAAGGCAATCGTCGAAAACTACCGCATTCCCTATGTAACCGTCAGCCCGACGTATTCAGTCTGCAAGAAGCACGGTTACCTGCCGGGCGCGCAGTTTGAATGTCCCCGCTGCCGGGCAGAGAAAGAGCAGCGGCTGAAGGCACGGCTCCTTGCGCTGGAGACAGAGCGCGCGTCGCTGCTTGCAGCACAGGCTTAATAAAAAAAGAGAGGTATATATGGCAGGAACAAGGACAATTGCAGAGATTGATGCAGACATACAGGCTGTTAAGGCGGAACTGGCTGACGTGCACGGTGATGAGACGGAAGTGTACGCGCGCATTGTAGGCTACTACCGTGCCGTGCAGAACTGGAACAAGGGCAAGCTGGATGAATTTCACCAGCGCAGGCTGTTCGATGTCAGCACTATTGCAGCTCCGCAGGCCGGCGCAGCACAGGAGGCAGCCGGTACTTCTGAGAGCGAAAGTGCTTTGGCCGGTGCCGGGCTTGAGCCTGCTGCCCTGCAGGTAACGGCGCCCGCAATTGCACCGTCGGATGCCGCGGAGCTTCCTGATGCCATTGCCCGATATGAACTGTTTACCCGTCCCGGCTGCCCGCACTGCCCGCCCGTGCATGATTACATGGCGCTGTCTGCGGTTCCCGGCACGGAAATAAATGTTGACCAGAAGGAAGGCCTTGACCTTGCCGCCGAGCGCGGGGTTTTCGCTACGCCCACCGTCATTTTCTACAATGCCGCGGGCGAGGAGACGGTGCGCGCTCATAATGCAGAGGAGCTTGACGCCGTGTTCAGCTCCGGTTCCAAGGCAATTGCCTAGCCCCCTGGCGGAAGAAGCGGCGGGAACACTCGTCCGCACGACGCTTGCCGATTATCCCGGCCGGCTTGCCGCTGCTGTCTTTCTGCGGGGCTGCAACCTGCGCTGCCCCTACTGCTACAACCGGCAGCTGGTCCTGCAGGATGGCGGCTGCGAAGGTTTTGTCTCTTTCGGGGACATCATTTCCCACCTTGAAAAACGGCGCAAAGTGCTCAGCGGCTTTGTTATCTCCGGCGGAGAACCGCTGCTGAATCCGCTGACGCCGCAGCTTATCCGGGCCGCCCGTGCGCTCGGTTACAAAATAAAGCTTGACACCAACGGTACCCTGCCGCGCCTGCTGGAACAGTTCTGTGCGTCTGCGGAACTGCGCCCGGACTATATTGCCATGGACATAAAGACTTCGCCGCAGCGCTATGCAGAGCTTGCTTCCGGTACTGCAGCTGCATGCTCCGGTGCCGCCGGGCTTGCCGGTGCACTGCGCGAATCCGCCGCGCTGATTGCCCGCGAGTACCCCGCGGACTGCCGCGAATGGCGCACCGTGATGGTGCCCCGGCTTGTGCAGGAACAGGACATTGGGGCGGCCGCTGCACTGCTTCCCTGCGATGCGCAATGGTTTTTCGCGCCCTTCAGGGCTGGCGGCTGCCTTGACCCTTCTTTCAATGTACTTCCGCCGTACAGCGACGAACAGATGGAGCAGCTGGTTGCCGGGGCGCAGCGCCTTATTCCCGGTGCCGTCCTTCGCTGACGCTACGTGCGTACCTGGACGCACGGCCTCAGCATGAAAACAAAATCTTGGTCCTGAAATCATCATCATACATGCAGCTGCGTCTGCCCCAGGCAAGCGTGTCATAGTCCGGCTGCATTTTTATCCGGTTGTAGATGATCCGCCTGACAATCGCAAGGTTTTCTGCCGTGTTGCGGTCAAGCACCGGGCAGTCGTCGTCATGGAACAGGACATCCAGGCTCCAGTGCAGGTTGTTCTCAATCGCCCAGTGGCTCCTGACCGCCCGGGCGAACTCCTCCACGTCAGTGAGGG